>Ga0265797_10003346_pt1 | contig 25754 bp, 28 predicted proteins | sample P2T30metagenome_FD_192433 | JGI IMG/M metagenome (GOLD analysis project Ga0265797, IMG submission 192433) | Plant litter microbial communities from East Loma Ridge, Irvine, California - P2 T30 | ecosystem: Environmental > Terrestrial > Plant litter > Unclassified | place: USA: California... | reverse complement strand
CATCGCGAGCATCGCTAAGGTGGTGATTGCTTATGTGGGTGGCAAGCGCAGTAGGCGGAACAGCGTAGCCGCATGGTTTGCACAACAGTACGCTTGAGGGAGCATGGAATACGAACAAGTCCATAGCTGCGGTGGTGGTGGCTGTAGAAGGCGTACAGCAGAGGGAGAGCGCTCGAAAGGAAGACTTTGCAACGTAGCGCAGTAGCAAACAACGCGCTCACGCTCGCGCTTGCGTTACGCGTTACGCGTTACGCGCTGCTGCAAAGCAGCGCGTTTGTTATTATTTACATTTGCTCTTTCAAAGTTCAGGTGAAGGTGGACAGGGTAGTGCGTGATAGATGCAACGCAAAACAGTAGATATCTTGTCCTGCACGAAGCTAGACGCGGGAGCAGCCGAGGATTTTGATGAGGCGAGGCGCTAGGCAGGGGTGCTGTACTGCGACGCTGCTGATTGGCTACCACCTCCACTGAGCCCTCAATGAGCATGTGCATATATCTTAGAGGGGGCGTGACGAAAACTACGCCGATGCACGCGTACATCTGGTCCCCAGGAATACCGGAGTCCGGGCTGACTCCACATGGCCATTTGGGTTAGGGCTGAGTGCCAGTCGCCATTTGGGTTAGAAGAGTGCACCATACAAACATCCCTTGTTTGAAGAACAACTAAAGGACTGTGGCAGTTTCATGGATGATCACACGGAAGGCATTACCGCTGCGAGCGAAGAGCTTTGCCAAATGCTCCTCGGAAAGAAATTTTTACCGCCCGAGCATACTCTTTTCTCGGACGACGATCTATTTAAGAAGACTTGCAAAAGGATCAGGGGCGAAAATGAAACAAAGGTGGTTCGCGATATTGCACCCCTCATCGTTCCTTCCGCGGAGATTCTAGCCGACAGCGGGGCTCAACACCTAGGAATTCTCCGAGAGACTGTCAACGCCTGCTGGGTCCTCTCCATCACTTTCATAAAACCTCCAGGTTCGCGTCCTGGCCCCCGTCCCCAGCCAGATTTTGGTCTGGGATTCAAGAGAGACGCCTTCAGCCGAGAACAGATTCAAAAATTACAGCCGTTCATCGGCGACCTACTCACTGATTCTACCTTGATTGCGGAGACGTATAACATGTACCTTCCGTTCTTCTCCGCAGAAGTTAAATGTGGAGCGGCTGCACTTGACATTGCCGATCGACAAAATGCTCATACTCAATCCGTCATCTTACGTGGTTTGTACACACTTTTCCGTTTGGTTGGCCGAGAGAAGGAGCTACATCGAGAAATTAATGGCTTTTTAATATCTCACAGCGATGTAGATGTGAGAATTTGGGGCCATTACGCCGTCATTGATGGAGACAACGTCAAGTATTACCGCCATCCAATCCGCAAATTTGACTTCACGGAATTGAATGGGAGGGAGAGGTGGACGGCATATACTTTTGTGCGGAACATTTATGATTTGTGGCTTCCGAAGCACTTTAAAAGAATCTGCAAAATCATCGACATGTTGCCAGCTGATTTGAACTTCGAAGTCTCCGAACAAGATCCGGAGCCGGCCTCTTCACGCTCAGGGTTATCTCAACAGTTCGAAAACTACAGCGTAGACGGCGAAGAACTGGTATCAACCAGCCAGCCAAGCCGTGATACCACCTCCCAGCCTATCACCTGCGACACAACGATTGGGACTAAGTCACCGAGTCTAAGAAAAGGAGAACATTGAAGCAGCGGTTTGCAATTGCAGCTCATGTGGCGCCTTACGGGCCCGGAGAATGACAATGCGACTGTCGCGCAGGTTTCCGATGGAGGGCGTTTCCGCGAGGGCATAAACATGAGGAGCCAGTTAGAACATAACTGTGGACCGCAAATGTCGAAACCGCGTCACATGCTCCTTGCCCCGCGCTCATTGTAGCCTGGCTGATTGAGCGACGCGTTGGCTGCTCTATGCCTGGCCCGTTCTCATTCGTGACGTCTGGTCCTCAGGGAGCCGCGGGTTGGAGAATGAGCGGCGGTCGTGGGGGAGCGATGGTCTCGAGTAGGCGTCGGCGGTGAGGAAGCGGCGATCGCGGGTGAGCCTCGGTGGTGAGCGAGCCGCGACGCTGATATTCGGCGTCAGAACAACGCTCATCGTGGCACTCTGATCTGCGACGCCTTGGTCCCTCGTCTTTCGTTTGGCGACGCGATCGGTTGGCGAGTTGGAGGTCGGCCAAACATCCACGACCACGACCCCCGATCGCCTCGCTCTGACAGCCGGGCCGTGAAGGCGCTGGGCAAGGCGTATGGACGCAACGGCGCGCAATCAGTGGATGCATGCTGGCGGTGGTGTCGTAGCTCCGGCGTTGTGGAGGCGGGGCTTAGCAGGGTGGTCGCTCACCGCATTCACCATCACCGCTTTACGCAGCACTAGGCCGAAAATGATGTTCACTTCACCTGTCACCTCAATCGAAAAAGCTCTGACTGCCTCCTCCCTCCGATACTACCTCCCTCAACGTCTATTGAGCACAACCACATTAACACTCACACGATGGTCGGCTGGCAGGGCAACGCTCGCTGGGCGCATATCGACATCTTCAACCTGCTCGGCATCGATCCCCACTCCACCGACTTGACGTGGGAGATGGTGGATGCTCGTCCGCGACAGATAATCAAAAAGTTGCGCCCAAACGACCCCGCCATCGTACCTCCAAATGGGGTGTCCATCGCGCTGGTCAACTCATTCCGCTCCGAGCTCTTCGACCTTCTTTATCCCTCGGTTCAGCGTGGCGAAGCACTCCAAGCAGGCGACGCAACGCCTGACTCTCGCCGAGACCTCGCTCAGGCTCTGGATAAGATCAACAAGGCGAAGCTCAACGGTCATACCCGGAGTTGGGATGCTGAGAATGGTGTTCCTGGCAACTGGCTTGGTGTCGATTCTGCTCCCAACCATAGCAATATCAATGGTGACATACCAGCGGGCCCCTCACTTGCTCCATCACCGCATAGCTTTGCTGCAGCACAGACTGTATGTATTACCTACTAACATCACAAATCATGCAAGCAAAGCTAACTCAATCCTAGGACGGCGTTGAGGACGAGCCTGGAGGGACGAACAACAACCCAATCCCGCTCGACCTGGACGGCACTCGCGAAGACCCAATCGACTTCAGCGGCGATGTCACTTCCGCCTCTGCCTCTGCCGACCACAACCAAGCTCTTGTCCTCATGCCGCTGCACCAGCGGGACAAGTTCATGCAGCTTGCGATGTGGGACGCTGCACCAGCAAACTTCAAGTACGTGATTGCGCCGTCACGACTCCGCGCGATGGCGCAGAAATACACAAACAACAAGAGTGCAGTGGTGATTGGAGTGGTGAGGCGTCCGGACTGGAATGCTGCGCAGACGTCCCCGAGTATATCTGCATAGCCGCGCTTGAGGGTGGCAATGCTTTGCATATCCGGGTGAAGCATGGAGCGTTGGAGGCAATGAGTTGCCCAAGTGGCCTGGCGGAGGCTCCATCTACCTCTCGCTAGAAGAGATCAGGCAGCAGGGCTATCTTTTCCGCCCGTTCTGCGACGACTTCGATAAAGAACGCCTACGAAAGTACCTCACGGTTATGGAGAAGAAGGGAAAGATGCCGATGGTCAAGGATAAGGCACTCGTTCTGCGCGGCGGCTGAGAGATGAGTTCGGACCATGGAGAGACATAAGGAAGATGGACGGAAGCTCAACGCGCGTCTGCTGGATAAGGTTAGGGTGCTGAGGCCCAAGACTCTGGGAGGCGATCAAGCGAGGACTTTGATCTATCTACTGTCGAACGAGTTGTTGAACTTCAACGATGCAAAATTCAGGGTCGCAGTGAACGCGACTTCGATGACAGTAAGGAGCTGTATGCTTAATGGCGGTCAACTCCCACTGCTCGCCTCCTGCACATGAGAGCATTAGTCAGTGGCGTTAGGAAATACCGATCATGATTCCTCTTTTCAATAATGGCTGCATCTTCCAATACCGGGCGCTTATGCCCTACAATCCGCATAGTCGAGCTTGCATGTCCTGTTCATCTATCATATTCGCGGAAACAATCGTCAATCGATAACTGCTGTGTCCTTGAGTATAGGACACTGTACAGGCCTGTCTGATTTTGGATGCCACTCAAGCGATTGGAAATATCATTTCACTCCTGCAGCAACTAATGGACAGCGCCAGCTAGCCACTATCGGGCATCATGATGCCGCCAGCGCTCCAGTTTAGCAGCAGGGGATCTGATAACATTGGTTTCCAAGCTTCACGAAAGCCTATAGGAGACGTGATCAGTACGCGTAAGGTTTCATGCGGCGTCACTTTGTGCGTCTCCAAGTGGGAAGCTGTCCTGGGCGGGGTGGGGTCAGGCACCGCGGAGGTGAAGCACCGCATCACACTGTACAGTCTTTCCCGTTCTTCCACTCCTGTAGAAACCGTACTAGAGGGCCCCGAGGCATCATTTATGCCTCGTTCGCGCGATACGCCTGTTGGTGCCGGACCTTAAACACTTACAGCGAACGTGCTTAACAAGTGAGGCTTATATATTCCGGAATCTAGTATAAAAGTAGGGTATCTTCCTGCGCAGATGCTGCACAGATCCTTTCTCTTCGACATGACTTTTTTCCTTATCAGCTTTACTATCTGCTTTTCAGTTGGACTCCTGCTGAGCGCGATGCTTATATATCGCGATGTTTGGCCTTACATAACGAACTGGATAAACGAGAGGTCAGGGCTCCCTTACTCCTTGGAGAGCGCTCTGGCTACTCTCTTCGGCGTTGTCCAAGGAGGTGTGTCCATAGCTGGTATAATTGCGATCGTGTTCGCGCTTCGCTCAAAAGGCGATATGTACTGGGTCGATATGGCTGTACGATGCAACCTCCATGTTCTCACCAGCACAAATGTAAGATGATTCAAGTAAACTCTTCGGTCATTGCTAATTTGTGGGATAACCAGCTCGGCCGAATTCTTCGTATTTTGATGTTTTTACCCTGGACTATATGGTTGACATACATGATTACTATCTTAACGACCCCGAATATCGTATATCGTAGAAGGTAGGGAGCATGATTCCAACCTTACTCTTGACTAATCTGTACAGGAGCAGCAATGAGTACTTTGCTTACGACTCGGAGCCACTTTATCTCCTTGCAGTAGCCTCTATCCTATCCTCAGCAATTTCACGTACACGGCAAGAAGGTCATCGCAACTCCGGATCAGGACAACGCGTATTGGGATATGAGCGATTGTTGACCGTTTTTATCATCACCAACGCAATCGCAGGGTTATGCCAGCTATGTGGAGCGATTGTTCTCTACAGCATATCGCTTGCCGAAAGTAGGATAGACACTAGCCTTCGCCAGGGGATTTTTCTGGTATGTCCTAATCATCTTCGTAGCGCAATCTGACAGCGGACAGGCTTGTACAGCGACACAATTGCTGTGTCTTCTCGCTTTCTGCTTAGCTGGAATGAAGCGCCGAATCATGGAACCTATCAAAGATCTAACGCGTAAAATACGATCAACGAATGTAGGTGAACGCAATATTGACGGTGCAATAAGATTGGACAGCCTATAGAATATTGCAAATTTCGCACGGAGACATGCGCAGGAGTCTGAGAACGCCTTTGCAATCGATAAGGCCAATTGATATCAAATTATCAGCGGAAGGCAAGTCAAACATGGTGTATGGTGCGCATACCGGGACACGTCCTGCGGTATGGGCCGACCCTGTTCGTCTAGACCGAGAAGTCGCATAGGTGTCTCGCTTATTAGATGTCTTCTCACGGGCAGAGTAAGGATGTACAAACGCACCTTCGGCATCCTATCACTACTCCTGGTTCTTGTACGTTCTCCTGGTAACACGGTGAATGCTGTGAGGTGTTGGGTAGAAGATCTACAATGCTGAAGACCATGCTAACATAAGACAAATTCTCGCTCTAAAGGATTTTTCCCACTCTCCTGATTCAGAATTTCTCCATCCATGAGCTCGTGAATATAACATTCTCCGATAACATGAAAGATGTTATCACAGCAGGGTCTCAAGACTATAGGACACCTACAACCTAATAAGATGGCCACGACATCTCCTTGTTGAACAGCTTTTGGAGCCAAACCCAAGTAGCCTGTTCCTGTTGTCATAAGAGCTCTTTGATCCAAAGAGAGTAGAGCCAACCGCATACATCGCAAAGTGAACGCAATGTCCACACTCTCCTTGCCAGATTGTGGGAAGAAATCTCGAAAGCTCTGGCCGCCGATACTAAACTTTTCATTGTGTTCTCTGAACTCATGAAACTTTCTGAAATAACTCGATTGGGAGAGCTTGAGCCACTTCGATGCTGAAGGGAAGTTGGCAGGACTGGCACCAGTATCGCGTTCCAATATCCATGGTACCTCAAGGAGTAGTTCCCCATTCGCTCCAGGGTGGTTTATAAGTAACGTCCGCTGAAGTGCTTCCGATATTCGACTGCTGTATCTATTCGAGACATTACGTGATTGATTAGAATAACAACGCGGAAAAGGCTGAGCTGCAACGCCATCGACTATATCCACTTGAAATCCGCTGCAAGTAAGCAGGTCACCATTCCTTCCTTTCTTGAGAAACCGAATTTTGGCCGGTGAGTTTCCGCTTGCTTGCTCGACGGGATCTCAGATAACGGATGTGGTGACGCCCAAATGGTAGTCTCCAATCGGGTACCCATGACGGCCAACCTTTCTCGCTTGAGATGCCTCCAAACATAATTTGCTCCAGCCTTCTTGAATTCTTAACGATAGATATCATGAAATCCGTGTAGACTTGCCGCTCCGAGAGCGAGTAATCAGGAATGATATCCTCAGAAACAGTAGGATCCAACAAGCCCAGTATGCCGTAAACCTTATCTTTCTTATCGGTCGCGTTGGCTTGGCGAACAAGATTCAGTAACAGGTCCAAACTTGCTTCACCATTTGGATTGAAGCTCAGACTTGCTAGCCGATACATTCGACTGGCCATAGACCATGCGTCCAGCTCCAAGTAATGATCAGATTGATAAGACTGGTCTTCCGAAGCTTGTAACAACTCTTGACAGTAGATCGCACCCAAGCGTATCATTCTCCTCGTCAATTTGAATCTCCCGCATAGTATTAAAGTCGAATTGTGATTCATCGCGAGCTCCTGTATAATCCATTATCGATCCCAGTAACGTTCTTGCATGAAGGCGAAAAGGGCTGGCCATCCGTCAAGTAGTAGGTCTTTCGGAAGCTGTAGTGTATTCTCCACGTAAGGATTCCGACAAAGATGACGCATTGTTTGAACTGCGTTCCTGTCCTTCTTCTCTTCTTGACCAAGCCAGACTATGACAGCTCTAGCTCGACTGTAGATCTCCTTCATGCGCTTGACCTGTTCATTTCGCTCTTCCACGTTTTTTTGGTCGATGCACAACGAATCCACCCAATAACGCATACCCAAGCGTGTCTCCTGCAGGTCCCGTAAGGCTCTCAATGCTTCTTCAAGATTTTTTGGAATGTCTCTGCAGATTTCGTTTACAAAGATACTCCTTGCATCGCCTTGGTCACCCCACGTGTATGACAAAGCTTCGAAATCACCCCAGATGAAACGAGAGTCGCTATGCTGATTGTGATGTTGAACTAGGCCAAGATTGGTGGCCTTGTTCAGTGTCGTTTGTTCCAGAGTTGAATCTCGCAGATCTACGCATTTCGTGAAAACGTCCCACACCATCGGGCACTTCTGGTCATGCGGGTATTTATGATGCGATTGAAAGTGTGAAGAGCCTCCCAGCGGAACGTTTTCGATAGAACATTGAATAATGTCTTTAGTTGAGACCGGGCTTGACAGACCAAGAAACCTGAGAACACGTATCTCAATCTTCGCTTTGTCCAGAGGTTTGTACTGCATTCAGTTTCGATGTTAAACAAGAAACAAGATACCAGTCACATTTGATGTGTGAAAAGGCTCAATGAAATTGCGAGAACAAAAAGATCTCAATCTTGTAGGTTAATAAATATGCCAGGTAGAGTGTGGAAGGATATCACCACGTTGCTTGTCACCATTCGAAATCGAGTTGCTTCTCGAAAGACATAATTAGAAACGTGCTTATGCTGTTTCACTCACCGGTTTGTCAAGACCGGTGAGAACATAAGAGGGTGTAGGACTCATAGGCCACAGATCCATGTAGCTGTGGGTATACGCCAGGAAATAAAGTATACAACGCCCACTTCGACCCCAAACGGGCTGTAGTGCGCATGTGTTTAATACCCCACACCTGGAGAGATTCTGCCGGATGTGGGAATTAATCTTGCTTGTATTAGGCGAGGTGCGAGAACAACGCACCAATCACGGGTTAACACATAGCAGCGTCCAGCGTCTTTACTGTGCCTCACACTCACTGGAGGGCCATCATTATATATGAGGCAGCCTATTGTAACATGATGCCATCTGTGAGCCATGCAATTGGAGGGCGTCGTCTGTCTTGAATCACGGTATCAGTGACATAGCGTAGATAGGTGGCGGCAAATCGCGACCACTGACAAGGGTGGCAGCTGACCTGCATTAGCTCTCGGGTTGTAGACACTGATTATTTTTTGTGGCGGTGATGGGGAGTGTCGGGACGAGGCGTTGTCGCGGATGGGCGCTGATACACTATCCACAAACACGTCCTATCCTTGATCTTCGTCTCATCATTCTTAACCCAGGAGACGTAGACAGTGTATTGCGTTTCGCGAGCCATTGGCTGTAGAAGGGGAAGGGCTGTGTAAGTTGGAGACGCGAGTTCGTTGTCCAGCAGCGACGGTGTGAAGGGTGACAAGATCAAAAAGCGTCTTTGGAGAGGGACCTATGGCGGGGCGAAGGCAGAAGGCCGATTCGAGGCGGGGAAGACGGTTGAGCGAGAAGGCAACACTGGTAGGGAGGCTAGGTAGGGGTCGACGCTGGGCGGTGATTAGGCGCGAAATGCTGGGGAGCGAGCTGAAAAGCAAGAGAACAGGTGCAGATGTGAACGGCACAGGTTGTGCGCAGTGTGGGTATGGGGAGCTCTCACCGTGGTGACGTTGTCATGCGTTGAAGCTTAGCGTTAGTTTTTTGTTTTGGTGGTGCTAACGTTACCGTGTTCGTGCACGTGCCGACCGCGTCGTGTGCCGATCGCCCCATCCAAAATCTCACCCACCAAAACTTGAAGCTATTGCGCCACGAACAATAGCTATTATCACGAGATTTCGCAGTCGATTAATATGTTGAGTATAGCGAACAGTTTGTGCTACTCAGATTATGTGTATCTAGTCGGCAGCTTGACAGCACGGCCGCTGCGGGCAACCTTGGCTGGAACAGCAGGTACGACTTCAGCAGGTGCTGCAGCACCACGAGAACGCTTTTGTCGCTTTGCCTATGGAGTAATTGTAGCTGACGCTTCGAACTTACCCATTTGGGAAGTTTGAATAGGCTTCTGAGTGTTTTGGAGCGCCTTTCGAGCTGCCGCAGAAGCCGCCTTTTCTGCCTTCTCGTTCTCACGCTCCTCTCGCTTTGCTGCAGTCGCCACATGCCTCTCCTCCTTGAGCTTCTTGTTGTACAAGGCCTTAGCAGTTTGGAGCTGTTTTGTCTGAGCTTTTTGGAGTTTCTCCTCTTCAGCTAGTCGCTTGTTCGTGCGCTTACGTGCCTTACCCTCAGCCATCTTACGCGGCGACTAGAACACAGCTCCGCCTTGATAATCCTGCCTCTGCTGCAAATCAAGCACCTTGCCCTTCTTTTTTTTTGCTTCTTTTTGGTGGTGAGCGCGTCGCGTAAGACCTTATTCTCACCATAAGAAGCTCGTTTTGGTTGGCTAGGTGGTGGATTAGCGAAGATACCGTTTTGAGATCAGACGACGACTTATTGGCAGCTGCGCGTAGGAGATGATCAGCCTCACGCCAGCTAGGCCCAGGCTTGTTCGTGGGCTTGTTTGGGAAGCGCTCCATGACCCTCTCTCGATCCATAGGCCATATACCGGTGGCAGCGAAAGACAGCAAGATCGTCCGCTTCTTGGAGCTCGCCTGCCAGGCGTCCCAGAACAACAAGAAGAAGTCGCCCTTCTTGATTGAGACTAGCCTTTGGCTGCGCCGGGTGTGTTCTGCAAGCTTTTTGGAGTAGGCCTTACTCAGCGGCCCGAAGCAAACTACATCGAGCGGCTACAGCGTATGAGTACTGTGAGGTGGAACTACAGCAACATAGATCTTGTGAGTAAGGCAGCAGTGTAAAAAGTCCTCCGTAAGGTTGCTGCCGTGGCCGTCAAGGATGAGTAATCGCCAGCCTCTCCCATGCCTCGCCTTTTTCTTCGTGCAGCGGTCGAAAACCTGCTCCAACCAGGCCAATCCTACGTCGTGTTCCGTCTATCCAGGTAGTGTTGAAGCCACAAAAACGTCGTGTACGCCGGGCCTGATATTTGTCACCCATGACGATTGTAGAGTACAGGTTGCAGACTTGTATATCAGGCAAGGCGGCAGCGCAGTCCCATCAGCGCAAACTGCAGCGACAGTTGTTATCCAGGTACGCGAGCCATCTTAGAGGGCTGCAGTAACCTCACGCTTCTCCCATCGTACCCTTGTAAAGATCCTTTTCGATCGTCCGATCACACCTATCATAAAGTCTTTTTCATCCATATTGTAGCTATTCTCGGGCAGAATCTCATGCTCCATGATCTTGGCGTGTAGCAGGTCAAAGTACAGCTTGTACTTAATACATGAGTCGGCTGTGTGGCGCGTAGCGTCCAGGGCGGTGGTGTATTTTAAGATAAGCTTGTCCTCGTGTCGGTGCTTAAGGCGCGTTACCCCAAACTCAGAAACGCGTTCGTAGGCTATCGTAGAAGCAAATTTTTGTATCACAGCTCTCGTAGGTAGTAGCTCTCGCTCTTCTAAGTCTCTAATATAGAGTACAAGCTCCTCCTCTTGTTGTGGCGCGAGTTTCTTCTAGTCGAAGTTTTTGGTGGTTCGCGAGCCCTGACGACCTTGGTGTCTTCAAGCTAAAGTATTTCTGTCTACGCCGAACATGTCAGCAGACTTATAGTATACAAGACCATCTCCTAGCTCGTGTGATTTAATTGCTGAAATCGCTCCTTATTTAGAGTCATTTCAAAAAAGTTATGGCGTGTCAAAGTTAGGGTGTAAGTCGCGTTGGATTGAAAGTCGGCGATCGGCACGCGACGCGGTCGGCACGTGCACGAACACGGTAGTGGGGAGGCTTTTGTCGCAGCACGCGCTGCACATATGTCCTGATGTTTTCTTACGGTACTGTACACGACGACCTGTGAAACGCGCTCTCTGCAGCATTACATCGCATACTTAAGCAATTCTTGCTTCTAAGTTCCCAACATGGTGGCTGTCGCGCGACTAAACGTTGTCAGCCTTGCCCGGCCAGCCTCACGTTACGGCACAGGTGGGCTGCGCCTCGTGCCCTGCGTGTTGGAGATGCAGCCTGCCCCAACAACGAGGATGCCAGCCTTCCCCACCTCTGATTTAACAAGCCATTACTTAAGTCAGCACTCGCGATAAATCTATTAGCTACGCCAACAGCTACGCCAACAGCTACGAATCCATGCCCTACGCGAGCGAGCCACCGTGCGCCGTGGATTCCGTCAGCCTGCTTCGAGGCTCCAAGACTTCCTTCTACCGTTCGCGCACACAGACGCATACACAACTCGATGAGGCTGCTATATATTGAGAGCGATGGGAATGTTAGATGGACCAAGGACTTGATTGGGGACAAGATCCCCCCGTATGCGATCCTGTCGCATACCTGGAAGGAGGGGCAGGAAGTGACTTTTGCCGATCTGAAAGATCTAGACAACGCAGGAGACACCGACACACCTGACAAGGAGGGATATAAGAAGATTCGCTTCTGCGCGCAGCAGGCTAAGCGTGACGGTCCGGAATACTTCTGGGTGGACACCTGCTGCATCGACAAGGCAAACAATACGGAACTCTCCAAAGCGATCAACTCTATGTTTCGAAGGTATCAAAATGCTGAGAAGTGTTATGTTCTGCTTTCAGACATCGAGAATGATACTTTAGAAGGCAATGGAGAGTCGGCGTTTAGGTTATCCAGTAGAGCTGCGTCATTGGCATTAGCCAGCTTTATTGATCACGGCAGCTGGGGGGGGGGAGTGTAACGGTTTGGGCCATGCCCAACCGCTAGTACGAGGTAGGTTATCTCATGTACGGCTATCTATGTATGCAGCTCGGCCCACCGCAGATAGTCAATCAAGGGCATGTCCTCTCCTCACTCATCCTCTGGTTATACCGTTACAGTTGACAATGCTGGCGACGCGAGCAACGATTAGCAAACTTGGCGACACCCTACTCCACGGCGCGTACGATACCACGCGCCGCAAATGACAACTACAGCACTATCCAACAGCCCTATGGAGGTATGTAGTGTATTTCTAAGCTCCCCACACGTTGCCCCTCTTGGGGGTGTTCTGCCGATTATCACGTTTGGGGTTGCCCAACAATAGCGTCATCATTGGTACATTTCGGCATGAACTGTGGACCCCATGCAAACGTACGAAAGCACATTTAGGCAGTGAATACGTGTAGGGCTGGGCGTTCCCTCATCCTGAACCCCATACATTCCACTTTTACGACCACGATTGACAGTGTGACGAAAGAAGACCAGCTTGAGCTGAAACGACGCTATGGGACATACGTATAAAGATCCATTGTATGCCACATACTTTCGGAGTTCACTACTGGTTTATGCCACTAAGCTTCGTCGCGGTTGAATTCCCAGTAGGGACTTGGCGCTGAAAACTTGCGAGTTTCTCAGCCCTAATTCTGTCTGTAGTGTTGTTCTTTCCAGAGCCCTTTATGCTCTTATAGATTCCTTGCGCAGGATAAGCCAGCAGTCCGAACATTGCTATGTCATCACTTAGCGTCATCAGTGAATAGATCTGAATATCACTCACCGCTTCCAGGTTTCGTCACCAGATTCATCGAACCTTTGCCTACACCTTTCACGAAACCAAGGGTACCTTCCTTCTTCGCACCATCCCGCGGCTTAGTCACGATATCCGTAATTCCCTCGTAAAAACCCGTTCCAAAATTCTGCGAATGTATTAGTGTAACCGTAGTGCTAATCCTGAGTTATACATACCTTTGCGGCAACGATTCCTCCACTCTTCCAATCCTTTACTTTGCCATGGTCTTTGACATCCTCGCCATAGAGCCTTGGAGCGTTTTTAAGCCCCTCTGCGAGTGCCAAAGGTATGCCCACGAGAGCGCCCTTGCCTAAGCTAGACGCCATCGACGTGAAGCCTTTGCTCACAGCACTCGCTGCTGCAAAGCTGGCCGAACCATCATCGCCACCCGCGAGTCGAGCTTGCCTGACTTCCCTAAAAGGATTGACGAAGGTACCTCCAAGTGCGGACGTGAAGTCAGTCAGGATGCCGAGGGTAGCGGATGCACCCGCGGTCAATGGGTCCCATCGCTCAACGTCCATGTTGTACTCCTTTGGCCGATACCTTGCTAGAATAAGCATTTCAGATATTTCTAAAGAGGGGCGAAGCGGCTTACGGCATTGCTTTTGTGAGCTTTAGGTCTCCACTGGAGGTCAAGTTTCTTAACGCAGCATGGGATAATTTCATATCTGCTTCTGAGTCGGGTGAGCGGTAAGCCCAGTCTGCGGCATGTTGATGTAACACGTCACATGTCATAGAAGAAGCGTTGACGTGACGATGGAATGACTGTACGGCCATATCAACCCCATGCTCGTGGCGCATCTGGTCTGCGACGGTTCGAGCAGCCTGCTGAGCTTCGGATGATAAACAAAATCCAATTGCATCTGCAAGGTTTTTGCTGCTCAAAGACTTGTGCGGTATCGGGATTGGTCCAGCGCCATTGCTGGCGACTACATTGCCCCAAAAGGGTTGACTGTCGCTCGAGTTAGACACTAAAAATGTCGGTTCTGCACAGAATAGAGCGCTTACTCGCCAAAGAAAGGCACCACGACGGTCGGCCGGGCATTGTATAGGCCGCAAGCTGTCGTACCTGCTCCGCCATGATGGACGACAGCAGAGACTTGCTTGAAAAGCCATTCTGACGGGACTTTAGCAATGTTTCCGTTCAGATACTCCTTAAGCGCTTACCATGAGGGCAGTCTCCTAAATAGAAGACGTTGTCTGTACTGGGATCATCTCCTCCCAATCTACTCCATCCCCTCGAGATAATGACCCGCACTCCGGCCATCCTACAAGCTTGAAGGATGATTTCGGTCGTTCTCTTCGCATTTTCCAGAACTATGCTACCGAATCCAACGTACACAGGGACAGGGCCCGCGCGCAGGAACCTCGCAAGGTCTTCAGGAGGTGGGTATGCAGGTTCGTCTCTCATAAAAAAACCACAAATATCTCATGCATGTTAGGGCGGTGAAAACGTGCGCTGGAAATGGCCTCCTTACCAATGTTGGAACCCCAGTCTTGGGGTTTCGGAACTAGTGCTGGCGACCAGCAATAGGTCACAGGTAATCTCAACCAGTCAACGAGATCGGGACCCATGCTCGCATGGACAGGTTCCAAACTTAGATCCTCTATTCGCCATTTGTTGATAACATCGCCTAGCCTAGATACCAAAGTTAGTTCATCCGTGACATCGTTAGGACAATGTGATACACCGCAAAGTACTAAGTGGAAACACAATACTCACCCCTGCCAAGTCATCATGTTGACCATGCCATAACTAAGATAATTCGCCTGTGATTGCTCCATATTCCTAGCCTTCACATTTGTGAGCGGATGTGGAAATGCACGCGTTGCCGTCCAGGGCATTGTGAACATCATATGGACAGGAATCCCCAAAGCCTGCCCACAGTGCACATGTGCAAAAGATGGTGGATTCGCAATGATTGCGTTTGCAACAAAAGGTTCATGCGAGACAAGGTCTGGAAGGAAGCAAGATTTCCAACAGCCTTGTAACATCTCGTGAATCATGCGCCGCTTCCGCGGAATATCTCCTCCTTTCAAGGAATCGAGCGATGGGAGTAGGCCGGGATTGCGCACCATATACTACTCGCGATGGGTAAGAAGCAAGGCTACACGTGACAATGACGTAAGCACTTACAGACATCAAGTCCTCTGGGTCACCGCCAATAGGATAGAACTCTAAACCCGACTTTCGTACGAAATCGGCGAAGACGCCATGAGTTGCCAGCCGTACACGATGCCCGTATCGTTGAAGAGCGGTACCCAGGGCGACGAACGGTTGCACGTCTCCTCTGCTGCCCACCACTTGCACAACGACGTTCAATGGCGGACATCTTCCAGGTTTCACATCTGGTTCGGCCACCGCTGGTGGGCGTACAGGAAGCGACTGTTCAAGTTCATATGGGGCTGAGGAAGCAATATCGATATTCAGCGTCCCATCCGCTACGTCGCAGAGTCAGCGTTATGCATTAAGCAGAAGATAGAGTCTGATACCTTGCACTTTACAAGAGCTGCTGAGGAGAGCGCTGGAAGAGTGCAACTCATAGGGAGGTGGTGCATCGCAAGCAACGCCTTTTCTATCCGATGAAGAGTCGAAATGTTTGGAATCCGCAGCATCCATAGCCATAGTCCACGAATCGATTCCTCGCTCTGATGATTTGAGTAGTCCTGTCTGCTCCCTCCGGCACTTTTGCAAGATTCTGTTGAACAAATGAAGGATTATTTGACAATGATGCCATGAGCCAAGACTCCATTTAGGGCTAGGCTAGGCGAACGCGTCTACCTAGACTTAGCCCCTGCTGAAACGCACTAGCGTTGCGAATTGCGTATAGGTGCGTATAAGCGTATACTGTGGTCTCCGACACAAGTAGTGTACATAGTCAGTGCGTACAGGGATGAGACAGGGGCAATAGAACAGATAGACCGAGGTTGCCAGGCCAATCAGCACACGAGAACATGCTGAGTAACTGCTAGAGCTGCGCCAAGAGCTGGTTCAAACTGACGAAAACAGGCTTTAGAGCACCAGCCACCGCACAGACCATGTACACTACTTGTGTCGGAGACCACAGTAGTTACGATTGAAAGCGTATTGATTGTTTGCTGATTGGCTCTCCGGTCTCTTTGATGGGCGCCGCTAAGAGTTTTTCAGTGGCGTAGTAGTGCCGGCCTAAGACTCCTAAAGGCAGAAAGGAATTTCGTCCATGAATCGGTCGCGAAGCGCAGCGTGCACGGGGCTGGGTCAGATCTTGGAGGCATTTTGTAGTCTCGCCGATATCAGCACTACGGCAGTTACGGCTCGATGCATGAAAGGGTCGCTAAACTTTCCTACGCGGCTTCCATTTACATGATCCTTGGTCGCCTCATTCGTACCCTACGAGCCGAGCAACTATCTCTCATACCCATAGTCTGGGTGACGAGAATTTTCGTTACCAGCGACGTGGTCTCTTTCACCCTTCAAGCTGGGGCGGCGGCGAACAGTCAGCAGGCACCTTAAAGCTTATCACATGGGCGAGAAAATCATTATTGCGGGTCTGCTTATCCAGATTGTCATGTTTGGCTTTTTCCTCGTAACGGCTAACGTGGTTCACCATCGAGTCGCCACCCCCATCGAGTCGCCAGCTCTCCCCCACCAACACGCCTGCGCGGCAACGCTGCGCAACACCACAACATTTTTTTTCTCTATACACTACAGTGGATTATACTTCAGATTCTTCGCTATTATCTGCATCCTCTATTTCTACCTTACAGGTGCGGGAATTGTGCCCAACCTCGCCGCAACGGCCGCAGTGCCTCTCAGCGCGCACCCTCTTCGCAGGCGTCTCGCCCTCCTCACGACTACCACCCTCTTTTTCAGCAATTAACTCAGACACCTCACCAACTGTTAGCGTCTCCTCTACCCGTATATACCGCCTTTTCCGGCTCTTGCGCTTTGTGAGCTCTTCAATTGCGCTTCGCATGCGCGCCTGTTCCTCCTGCAGCAACACCATATTATGCGCTATCTGCTGCGCGCCTTTACTCAGCTGTCGTACCTGCTCGTCAAGGGAGCTCGCTGAGGAACCTGGGCGCTTTTGCATCCTCTGTCGAATGAGCGTAGTCTGAGCTTCTAGCTCTTTGGCGTTGCGCGGCGTCTTCGCCTCCCACGCAGCGTCGCCGCGCCGTGGTGGAGTTGGCGTGCGCAATCTCACATCAAGCTTTGACAACACTGCATCTGGGTTAAATGGAACTAATCCAGCGCCTCTAAACCCTGCGCGAGCGTTCTCCTCAGTAAATGTCAGGTCGTAGGCAGCTTTAAAGGCTGGTAGGAAAGTTTCCTTGCTGATGTGGTGGATATGGTTGCGCGCCAAGGCCGAGATGCCGTCGCCATAAGAGCGCTTCAACGGCGCGAAGCAGGCGACGTCAAGAGGCTGCAGCAAGTGCGATGAGTGAGATGGCATGCAGAGAGCGATAATCTTGTTCTCCTTGCAGTAGTCCTGGAAATCAAGCGAGCAATGGCTCTCGTGGCCGTCAATAATGAGCAGCCTGTACGCTCCTACAGACTTTGCATGCGTATTGAAGTGTTTAAGCCAGTCAACCCCGAGATCGTTGCTCGTCCAGCCATTTGGACTAACTTGGATAACCCAGTCGCGTGGTATACCCAGCTCAAACCAGGTAGAGATTAGGACCTTGCCAGCGAAGATGATAAAGGGTGGAATGCGCTTCCCCGTCGCGCCGACAGCTTGTATCAGGGTAGTCCATTCGCGATCGCCAGGCTGTAGTTTCTTTGCTTTCCCAGGCTTATCTGAGCCTGTCACTACGAGCTGAGACGTGATCTTGCCCATCAAGAAGCCTGATTCATCAAAGTTCCAGGTATCCTCATCAAGGATACCGTACTTCGCCTTCACTGATTGTACCAGGCTGAACCAGGGCTCAATAACTGCTGGGTCTTCGCAGGCAGCTCGCTGGCGATCGTACGGACGGCTCCATCGCGTTCGCAGCTCAGGAGTACGCTTGATAAACCTATCAACCCAGTTCTTGCCAGTAGGGTTGCCACCGCGCTCTCCCAGCAGTCTATCCGCCATATCTCGTATGTGTGCCTTCGAGAGCGGTACACCACGTAGACTCTCGTCAAGTATACGCTGTATAATCACCTCCTCCTCTAGCTTTGTCAGGCTCTTGCGGTTCGGCTCGCAGTCGCGTCGGGCGCGTCGTCCAGCGCGTCGGTTTCGGATCGTTGTTCGGGGGACGTTGTAGATCTCTGCAGCGCGTTTTACGCTTAAAACTTGATTTAATTTAATATTAGAGATAGCAAGGTAAATATCTCCTTCATTATAGGACTTTTGCACGTTGCGTTGTTGAGACATTACGCGTTGTTGCCGCGCAGGCGTGTTGGTGGGGGAGAGCTGGCGACTCGATGGGGGTGGCGACTCGATGGTGAACCACGTTATCTGTAATCCAATCCACCCTATCTATAATCCGTCCTATCCGTAATCCGTAAGTTATACAAGACTTCCTCCAACATACTTGTCCTTCTTTTTGCAAAGCGTTCCGTTTTGTCGTGGCTGTTAGCATGTCTGGGTGTAGAGAATGTAGTCGGTTACGATGGCCTTGCATGTGTTCGTCGCTGTGTGGAGCTTTGGAGCGGAGATGTAAGTTCGAACCAAGACAAAGCCGCGCTCCTCGTTCGGTGGAAGTTCGACAGAAGGTGGAGTTACGTAGATCTCAGGGGGCTCCTATGGGTGATTAGCATCTAGAAATTGGACACACAACATAGGACTACAAACATGAACTACATGCTCAGTCGTGAACGAGATGAGGGCGAGAGCACTTGTATCTGGCGACTGCTGCGTCTGGATGGCCACTGGCATCTCAGGTTCCGACACAGTCTCGTTCTGGATCTGCTGCTCCTGGACTGCGGCATCTATGACCGCACTAGGAGCAGCCTCAATTGCAAGTTCTGACACGGCAATCTCCTGAAAGAGAGGTTAGTCTACTGTTAATGTCACATCATACTCCTGCTCAGCATACCACAATGGCCCGTGAAACACACTGCTTCAACTTCAACTTCACCTGACCCAATCCCATAGTCTCCACCTGGCAGCCATGGAAGTATCGTGTCGCAAGCACCATGCATCGAGCCAAAGTGTTGAAGTCCCAGAGCCACTTGCTGCGGCTCGGAGCGCATGCCAAGATGATGATGTATTGGGAGCGTGAGATGAGTGCTCGACAGGGTTGGTAAGGGGAGGGTGTCGGCTTTGTGCTGTGTACGAGGGTTCATGTCGATGGTTGCAGTGGCGGTGCTCGATGAGGAGCGCGACGAGTTGTTGACACTGGGCCTGGGTCCAGCCAGGCATATCCAATCTCGAACACTCGAATGTGCTTCTCCAGCATCCAGGCCAAATTCAAGAGTGCCATGCGCACCAACAGGACGACAACAGTCTTGACAACGGCGAACAGCTGCGTGAGCGGATCATGATACTCCAGCATGACCGGTGGCTCAATGACTGCGAGGAGGTCGTGGACTGTGCCGAGTACAAAAGCCGAGACGCAGAGCCAGAAGAAGGGGAGAAGGCGGAGCATAGCGGGCATGTAGCGTATATACATGTGCATTGCGCAGATCGTGTGTGTAAATGCTCAACCAAAGTCAAGTAATGAGCGAGTTGAGAAGTCGAGCTGCGATAATTTCCTGAACAGCTGCGCAGGCGGAAGCTTGACGTGGATGCACGACTCGACGCGTGAATGGCCTTGGCGTTGCGTGGTGGGAAGCATTAGGCACGGCGCGACTGTCCGCGGTGCTGCGAGTGTGAAAGCAAAGAGCACGTGTGCAAAAGCCAGTCAGCGCCGCGGCGCGACACTCGGACTTTGAGGCGGCTCTAAGTAGAAGTCAGCAGTGCAATGTCGGTTTCAAGGCTTTGCGGTACTTAGCTTTTCTTGAAGTAGAAGTAAAGTATCAATATTTTGTGGTGGGTGGCTGATGTTGTTGGCGGACATGGTGAATTGATCATCAATACACCAACCTCACTACCATCACCATGATCACAGCACCACTCATGGCAACGAAGTCATGAATATGATCATCGTCTGTGTTCATGTACAGACTCTTAAGAAGTAAACAAGAAAGACAAAAGACCGCTATGCGCCAATCGTGCGACCATCTGGGTCGATGCATGTCTTATGCCATGCCAAAACGCCAATCATCAGACACAATCCTCTCAAGAGAAAACAAGCCACGTAGGGCTGACAGCCATTGCTGAACCATGAAAACTCCGCGAAGCACAAAACAATCGCATCGAGGGGCATCGTGCCGCCTCTTCCCACCCCAAACGCCATAATCGTAATGTATCCACAGTGAGCCGTATCGTAACCATTTACACATCTAGCGAGAGGGTCCGGCGGCAGCCGGGCGGGGTGAAGGGTTATAAGTCCAGGCGCCATCGCGAGCGAGACGCTCCCTCGCCTCTCTCTCCTTCCTCTTCTCCTCCTCTGTGACCTGGTCGTTTGCCCAGAAAGCGCTGCTGGTGCGCTCGCGGAAGCGCTTGTGGCGCTCCTTGTTGGGGAAGACTGCCTCCATGTTAAGGGGTGCAATTGGACCGAATATGGTCTCCGGATCCATGAGTTGCTGGGTCGTCAGCATTTCGCGCAGGTTGGGCGTGTTGACCCAGCTAGGCTGCACAAAATCGTTTTCGGAATCCTCGTCTTCGGAATCAGTCATAATCTCGGGCAGCTTGATATCGTCGCCGTTCGGGTACTGGATCGTGGGAATCGCTGGCTGTGGTGCGTGAGCAGGCTCAGCGAAAGGAATTTTGCCCTTCGCAAATTGCGCATGAGCAGGTGTGATAGTGTTCAATGCCTTCGCCTGCTGCGAGGGTCGCTTAGCAGGACGATGCAGTGTCTCATCACCTTCAGCCTGGAATGGCCTTTTGGCGGGCTTCGCTGGGTTGACCGGAGGAACCACGATACGATTTGCATCTTGCACCGTCTGCATGCGAGAAACAGGCCTGGCACCGCCGAGGTCAGAACGAGGCTGAGTGGGCGCCTTGGGCTTTTCCATTGCTTGGGGCTGAGGACGACCAACTCGGGCAACGGTCGGCTTCGCGACAGGTGCCGTCTTCGATGAGAGCCCAGCCTTTCCGGACAACGCTGAAGCAGGTCTGTTGGAAGCAGCTGTAGCAGGTCGGGGAGCTGAAGCGTTGGACCTCGAATTCGCAGAAGGTGCTACAGGAAGAGGCTTGCTCGTTGCAGCGGGTGCAGGGCGAGCGGCTGGAGGAGGTGCCTGACCATATCTGCTGCTATTGAGGTTGACCATGATTTTCTGGGGTGCCTTCGCCTTCGATAGTGCTTCCTTGCTTGAAGGCTTACCAACCTTTCTGGGCTCTCGAAGGGCAGCCTTTGAAGGATTGGTGGTAGGCAGAAGGCTTTTCGGAGGTGGCGGTGGGGGCATCTCGTCAGCAGAGTCGACTTCCTGATCTCTCGAGGACGCTGTGTTGGTTCGAACCGGGCCAGGCCTAGAGATGGACTGCTGCTGAGACTGTGAGGACGTTGGTGTCTTAGTCGCAGCCGTGACAGGTGCAGGCTGCCTTAGGCTAGACTGTGACGACATGGCAGAGGGCATCTTCAGAGTGCCCTTGCTCTTCTGATGATGCAGAGTAGCTTTTGACTGCTCTTTCTCACGCATGTCTCGCAGCTTGTCGTCGGTGCGCTGCTTCTGCTTCGCGTCCTTGTCCTGAGCATCTTTTTCCTTTTGCTTCTGGCGCTCGGACGAACTGCGGGTGCGGCGTCCGTCGTCTTTCATCGGGCTACCAGGTGGCCCAGCAATTTTCGTGGATTTTCCAGACTTGTTGGACTCTTTGCTTGGCGAGCGCAGTCCAGAGAAGATGCCATGCTTCTCTGTCCGCTTTGGACTTGCAAAAATGTCATCACAGGAATCTTGAGCCTGCAGCTTCGGGCGCCTAGGGCTTTCAGAAAGCGCATCAAGTTTGACCTGGGCGCTCGTGGCACTGGAGCCGATGATCTTCTCCTTGGCTGCACGGAGAGCTGAATAGAACTTAGCTTTAGACGCACTGAGTGGAGCATCCATGTATTTTCTGCTAGTCGGAGAGCCAACTGGAGTGGTTGACTCGGCAACTGTGGGCAAGTTTGGGTTGGACACGGCAATGAGCTTGGTCGGCACGGCCTTGACAGGCGACGGTCTGTTGTCGGCTGTGTGACTCTTGCTGAGAGCAGGCCGGGCAGCTTTCGGGGCCGGCGCCACTGTGCGGACGGGTGAGATCCAGTCATCGTCATCATCCTCAGCCTGTGCTGGTGCAGCGGTAGGAAGGCTGGGATAAGCGGGCTGCGGTGCGGGCGTAGGCTGCACGTCTTCCTTGGGTTGTGAGGACGTCAAGCTGTGCGGCTGCGATGCTTGCGAGGAAATAATGTTCTGGCTGACATGCTTGGAGACCTCGTTCTGTTGCTTGAGCATGTTTATGCGGTCAAACAGGCGCTGTGTCGATGTCTTATTGTGGATCTTGGTGGTCTCCGACTCTTCTCGGCGCAGAGCTGGGCGTACATCTTCTGTGTCCATATCCATGTCCATGTCATCGTCGTGGGAGTCGACAGGGTATGCGAGCTGGCTGCCTCCCAAGCTCTTGCCGCCTGTGTATCTGCCCATCTGGCTGCTGCGCGCCTTATCGACATGGCTTGTTCGTGACACGCGATTGCCCAAGCTCTTCTTGGCGATCAACGGCTCGCGCGCTGGGAGAGATGCAAATGTGAGGCTGCTCTTCCTAACTAGCGGCTTCACGGGGCTGGAGTTGTCCGATGGCGAACGTACGTCATCATCGATGTCCATCTGGTCGTCGATGTCGTGGTGTACGACCGTGCCGTCGCGTGCGTCTTCTGAGGCTGCTTGTGGCTGGCCGGCGGGTGTGGTGGATGTCTCTGGCGAGAGGAGTGTCTTGGGCTCTGGGGCGTGAGCTCGATGGTGCGCAGTGTCCAGTGCCTCGTGGGTCTCAGCTGAGATGCTGTACTGCTCAGAGATGACGCGGGGAGGCTCAGGGAAGTCTGCCAGATCCTGCATGTCCTCGTCGTCGTCGTCACCATTAGAGCTGAGCTCGTGGTGGACGACCGTGCCTGCGTCTGAACGCGAGCTATTCGCGCGCTCATCATCGATGTCCACCGCGTCGTCGTCCTTGGCCCGCAAATTCTCCCTTGACGCGTTCTTGCTTCCAAATGCTTCCTTTGCGGAGACAAAAGAGTCGCCGGTATCGCGTCGGTCATCGTCTGTCTCGGGTATTGAGCGACGGAAAGACTGTGTGGGCTGTGTGGGTTGTGTAGACTGAGTGCGAGGCGGTGAGAAGACGTCGTCTTGTTGTGAAGACATGACCGTGTCTTGTGTTGAGTGTTTGGCGTTCCATGGCGCGGCGACCGGCTGTGCGGGCGACTCATTGAAGAGGTCGGCATGGAGGCTGCTGTCGATGTTCTCTTTGCCGTGGGCCATCTGCTTGGAGAAGAGCTGGCGCGCAATGGGTGTCTTTGCGGCCGGTGACTGAACTCTGGCTGTGCCCGCATCTTCGGCGATATTGAAGCGCGTCCTCGTGGCGGTCTTCTGCAGATTGCTCCGCAGGCTCTGCTCAGCGGGGCTGGGCTTGCTCTGGGCTTGCGCGGCCATGAGGCTGGCAAGAGGCTGCTTACTGTTAGCGCTTGCGGTGGGCAGACAGGCGCGTGTCCTCACCTGACGCGTCTCCGTGGCCTTCTTGCGTGCGGTACGGGGTGTCTTGCCGCGCAGCTTGCCGGGCGTCTTGAAGACCTCGAGATTGTGTCTGCCATGGTGTCAGTGAAGTGCGCACATCAAATGCGGCAGGCGCGACATACTGGCCATGCTGGTTGGCGAGGATGTCGCTCATGTGCTCGTTGAGCCACTCGAGCTCGTTGCGCACCGAGAAGCCAAAGTCTTCCAGCTCCTGTGCGACCGCGTCGTTTGACTGGTGGCGCTCCTCGAGGATCCATCCGGCCGAGCCGATGGCGGGCACCTTGCTGCGACCTGCCATCGTGCGTGGTGGTCTGGTGTTTGGTGAGGTGCTTTTGGGTGGGAAGGCGCGTCGCGGTGAGGGAGTCGCGTTGGGGATGAGACGGTTTTGAGCGTCGAATTAGCTGATCATGACGCGTCTGAAGCTGTTGATACTCAATTGGCAGCTGCGCATACGCAGGAAGGTGCGTATGGCGGGGGTGCTGGAGTGGTGGACAGCGGTGGTTGATGAGTGTTATGGATGGGTTCGCGAGCACAAACAATGCGCGGGAGAGTGGTCAGTGCTCCAACGCCAAGCCTATCACGGGCTTGAATACCATTACCAACACCATCCCTCACAAAGTCGACTTCAATGCACTTTTGGCGGGGTTCGTGGTACAACTCATATCTCCCAACATTCACTTCACTCTCTACTGGGTGATGTGGTGACTCTGGTATCATTGGGTGAGGATTCGAACGCAGCAGGCGCGAGCCATGACGCCACCTGGGCACTTTCTTGTTAGCAACTGCAGCAGATTATCTGACTACTTACCGGCATGGTCAGAGAAGACAGGAAACACTGGTGTAGAGATATTGGGTTAGGTGTGTGGACGACACAGGTATGATGGTGAAGAGGCTCACACAGCCCATGCGCATGACCCGGCTTGCCATGTCGCCGCGTGCAACGAACGATGCGGTCGAATTTTGCTTCAATTTTAGATTCTAGAACTTGAGCATAGAATTTCAGAATAACAAGAAGTGAAAGAGTGGGAACATGTGGTTGAGGCTGCATGATCCGTACCATGAACTTATAAGCTAGCGCGGCATTTCTCCCAACATTCGTTCCATGCCTCGAACAAAACCATCACCAGAAAGCGTCACTGATGCAACGAGGCTCGCCATCTTGTCTGCCCATATACTGCAACTCAGCGACAGTTTTCCCAAGGGGCGAACATCACGTACCATGACTCGTGCCCGGAACTTCATCGAATCGTTCGGTACTGTGAGCGGTCGAGTTTGGGCTTGCATCATCTGTCCCACGGTTTCAGCAGCATTGATGAACCAAGCTGCATGTTCGGCGTCTGCCTCTCCAATAAAAGCGTAATTCTCGCTCAATTTTTTCTTACTCTCCTACATAATCTCACCGTCCCATCACCCCCTCGAGAAGTCAATACACACAACACAGTCCCGTCGTGGTCAGTCGCTCATCCTGACTTGCGCTGGATCACCAACAAACATTTCTACCGAATAATACGTGCGGACACAGTGTAGCCCCACGCATACTAAACTCCACTCCAAACGGCACCGATGGATCACAGAGAGCAGATTGTGGGGGAGCCGTCACACTCCATGCCAGGTAGCTTCAGCTCACATCGCGATTCATCAATAAGTAGCAGGCCTATCAGCTCGTCAAGAGGGCCATTGTACTTCACTGCTCCACTTGATCCGATCATACCACCTCGTACATTACACACAAACACCTTCACTGCTTATGGCGTGAGACATCCTCAGGGACCAGGATTATCTACTGTGGAGCATGAGGACTTAGACGAGCACATGACACAAGCCCCTTCAAGCGTACCGAAATTCGATAGATTCTCGAGTCGGCCACGACCTCCGTCTCTCGGGCCACGTGAAGCGAGAGCAGTACAGCCAAGTGTCGGCCAAGCGCCTTCCATCGTCCCCATTCTCTCTGATCCTCCCAAACCGCGGGGATGGGCCGCGTTTCCTTTCGGCACAAAACCACGGGTGGGTGATCCAGAGCATGAACTTCATCTACGGATGGAGAGGGCATTTGATTCTGATCCACTCTCCGAAGGATGGAGGCGTTACCATCGAGATCAACGTCGTTCGACATATTCCTCAGTATCTCCATA
>Ga0265797_10003345_pt1 | contig 25761 bp, 18 predicted proteins | sample P2T30metagenome_FD_192433 | JGI IMG/M metagenome (GOLD analysis project Ga0265797, IMG submission 192433) | Plant litter microbial communities from East Loma Ridge, Irvine, California - P2 T30 | ecosystem: Environmental > Terrestrial > Plant litter > Unclassified | place: USA: California... | reverse complement strand
ATGGAAATCCAACTTTGCTTCTTCTTCTTCTTCTTCTTCTTCTTTCTACGAGCCTGATACACTCGATCTTCGGTTCTTAACTTATGCTTCCGCCCAATCCGTTTTTGGTCAACAATTAACCTCCGTAACCCCTCGTTCAGGGGCGTGTTATGGTAGCTGGCAACGAGCTTTTGATACCGTAGTCTTACCAAAACCAAGTTACAAGCCTAGGGAACGATCGCACAGAGATGTAAGTTATGACGGTCTGACGAGGGAACGATGAAAGGTCAAGATCGACTGTCAAGACCTAAGCGAGTCCCGGGCGTGCGAATTCCTAGAGAGCCGTTGTTTGCTACCTATTACGTATTCGTCGCTCTCGACATCTTGGGAAGGAAGAGACTGTCGATGCAAATCGAGTCCAACGCCGTGGTAAAAGCGACGTAGAATACGCCGATGTGCGATAATTGATCTGTTCTCAGAACCAAGGAAAGCAAAAAAAATGCATTCCACTGATGATAAAGCACATGAGTCCTTTTTCTCCGTTTTCCTGGTCTCCTGGTTTCCAAGAAGAAAACAGCAAAAATAAAAGAACGCCTTCGCTAACGGTGCTCTCGCTGCTCCATAATAATGATGATGATGACGAAGAAAGAGGGTGAGAATACTATATCAGGCAAACGAAAAGGAAAAAAAACAGGTGATCTCCTTTTCCCGGCTGCCCTGCCTATTTCTTCGGATTGTATTTATCTTTCCATATCCTTGACGAGACAAAACAAGAAACTTCGGTCAGCGGGTGCTTTGTTTAGGTAGGTACCTAGGTCATTTCGATTTTTACGTCGAAACGGCAGAAGCGGACTCACCAAGAATTCCCGACGGTCTTTGAACCCTTTTGCTCGGCGAGGCGGAGGTACTGCGCGGCTTTGAACTGTGTGTGTGTGAATGGAATGGTCAGCATATGCTACACTACTCACTATTGGTACCCGTCTGGACGCGTGGGATTCCAATTGGTGAAGTCGGATGTGAAAGTGAGGCGGATATCCGAGGCTGCGCTGTTGTAAACAAACAAGCACACGCACGGCGCGGCAGGAGCGAAGCGAAGCGAAGCGAAGCGAAGCGAAGCGAAGCGAAGTGCATAGCGGCCCAACTTGTAGTGAGTTGCAGTCCAGGCTGCTCCCCGAGCTCGTTCGCTCTGCCGTGCCAATATCGAGAGGATTGCCGTCATCCACATCCACGATGAGGCGTCGATGTCGATGTCAATGTCAACCCCTCTAAAGAGGACCCGAAACCCCCCCAAGAAAAAAAAAAGAAACGTCATGAAACAAACATACCTTATCCTTCGGCCCGCCAAAGCCTTCCAGATAACACCACGCCGCCTCGTCCAGCGCATCGGTGTCGCCCAGATTAGCCGCAGTCTCGTAATACTGGCGGGCAGCAACAGGGTCCTTCTTGACGCCCCACGCGTAGCGGAAGCAATTCGCCAGCTCGAAGATAGCGAGGACCAGCTCGCCCTTCGCGGCGCCGCCTTTGGTCATGCCCGAGGCCAGAGCGGCCTGCTCGACGGCGGCGGAGTTGGAAGCCGCGAGCGAGAGGTAGTGGATTGCTTTGTCCGGTTCTGGCGGGATGCCCCAGCCGTGGCGGAGGGCGAGGCCGTAGAGGACTTGGCTGAGAGCGTTGTTGGCGCCTTTCGGGTCGGCGAGCTGGCCGAACATGTGCGTTGAGTTGGAGAGGTCGCCGGCTTCGTGCAGGCGGATTGCTTCTTGGATGTTGATGTCGCCTTCCTGGTCTGAGATGCTACGGCTGCGGCTGCGATCGCGCGAGCCTGAGCCTGAGGGCGGAGCGTTCAGATTGATAGTCTCGCGTTGGCGACCTGTGCGATCTTCACCGCCGCCGCCACCCTCGAGTAGTGAGGGAGCAGAGGCGAGGATTGTGGCTCGCTTCTCCCATTGCGCTTCTCGTTGTGCGTTTGCGTATTTGTTGCCCTCGTCTGTGCCGTCGACGCGGATCGAAGGGACGGACACTGCGTCTGGCGCGGCGGGTAGATTTTCTGGTAGGTGCGAGCTAGTGTTTTCGTGTGTTCTCGAGCGCGACCGGCCGCCCATGTGTAATCGTTCGGACAGCTTCCTCTCATTCTTCGGTCGTACAGGTAGTGACTGCAGTTTCTTGGTATCGTCTGACTCTAGGGATGACCGCGGTTTGCTGGCGGCGGCGGCGGCGGCAGGTTTGGGTGCGAAAGCGCTGGAAGATCTGCTGAAGAGTGTCCGCCTGCGCTCTTTCTTTGGCTCCTTGTCTGGCTTGACATCGTCGCCGTCGAAATGTGGTGGTTCAATGACCTCTTCGGACTCGGTGGTTGTGCGAATGATGCGGAACTCTGGGACGGCGAGGGCGGCGGGCTTGCTTTGCTGAGCATCCTTTGTGATGGTGTCTTTCTTCTTGAGCAGATCCTTGAGGCCGTTCATGGCGTGTTACTGTAGGTGCGCGGCGTTGGACTAGCAATTGGTCTGTGTGGTCGCACTGTCATGCGATGCGTGGGGAGACAGTGGAGGGAATCGAGGGGTTTGTGGAGTGGAATGAGATGTATTGAAGATACCGGTCTGCGTCAAGTGAAATGGTAAGTGAAGATGTGTATACAGTCAGTCAGTAGTACATGTAAGGTAGTAAGCAAGCTTACCATACACCTGAAACTACGCATTCACGTAAATAGCAACTGGGGCAGTGTTTTGGAGCTGCGCCGAGGCTTCGAGTCGCATCCTTCCAACATCATCAGCCTCACGGCCGATCCTGGCTCCACTTGCCGCGAGATCTCCACGTTGTGAAGAGGGCTAGAAGTGTTCTTTATATTGGATACATAGTAATACAGCCTGACATGTAATCATAGCAAGGTCTATCGTTTGAGGACTCAATCATGCAATCAATTTTTTCTTTTTTTCATACACATACATACGTATCTTCTGTTTCTTCATGCGATTTTTCTCTCATCGTATGGTAAGGTATGCACCGGTAAGAATGCATCGAGACTAAAAACCTAACTCATGCAAAGGACACAAAGTCCTGGTTCTGTGCAATCTCAAGGCCTCCACTCATGGCCACATCCTCATCGAGGTCATCAGAGTCGACATCTTTCTGATCAGAGTCCTCCTCATCCTCATCCTCGTCCTCTTCGATCTCAGAGTCGTCTTGCGCACGAGCTTTCTGACGCTCCACATGCGCGTGGCGCGTGTGCGGCAGTTTGCATTTCTGGTTAGTGCACTCGCCTTTCTCAGCGTAGTCGGGACACTCGATCACATGACGCTTGTCGCACTTGGCACCAGCCTCGCAATACCCGAGCAAAGCAAACGGACGACAGACGAGAGGGCCGGGGGAAGCGGAAACATGGGCATAGCGGCATGCATCATTCGTGCAGTTGCCGTTGAGGAAATGGGTGCAAGCCGGCACACGGTTGTATATCGGCTTGTGGGAGAGGTCGCAGAGGTCGCCGTTAGCGCAGCTTCCGGTGCGGAAGAACGTCTTACACATGGACACTTTTTCCGGGTTGTGATCAAAGCGGCACTTTGCGCCAAAGGGACAGATACCTGGGAGTGTGTTAGAGGTGTTCAAGGGTGCTTACCAGCAGATGACCATGTTCCAGTCCATCGGGGTAGCGGTTGAATGGTGCGAATTTCGATAAAATACCGTTCTTAATGAAGTGCTCGCATTGCGCGGCGGGCTTGGGTGTCGGCCTGTAATGTTGTCAGCGGTATTCGATAGCTTACATGTCAAATCCGGCATACTTCGCGGCCACGTTGATGGTAGCGCTCCGGAGGAGATTCCCATTTTTCGTGCGGAAGAACTCAACACCCGCTACCACTGCCTTCTTTGGCGTCCGAGGTGATGTTGCGGAAGGTTCTGCAGACTTCAGTATTCTCCCGGATCCGTCCTCTCCATATGCAGTCCAAGGCTCACCAGTCACTCTGATGAGCTTGCTTCCATCTTCTTTCATAGTGAAGCGCACACCCTCGATTACTAATTCCCTGTTGACGCCTGGTGTATTGAAGTGATGCGCCAACTTGCTCTTTTCTTGTCTGTTCTGCCAATCCTGTTGTTGCTGTTGTGTTGTTCCGTTGGTAGCCGTAGGTGTGGGAGGTGCTGAACTTGGTGTCGCATTCACGAGCGTGCGATTCTGGAAACTCGGACCATAACCACCTCGTCCACGTCCTCGACCTCGAGTCGATGGGAAAGGAGCCCATCGATTGTTGTTGACTTGTTGGTTGCTGCGGTATGGCTGTCCTGTATTTGGGTGGGTGTAGTTGTTTGCGACTGGTTCAGGTTGTTGCTGTTTGTGGCGGTTGATCGCGCCGGCAAGGGCGGCGATCTTGGCCTGCAGTGCGGCGTCGTCTGCCATGCTAGAGAGGAATACAAGTCAATATCACACTTATGAGTATCACTTGTTAAGTATCCCGAGTAGCTTGTCGCGTATCCTTCGTGTTTGTTGTTCGGTGTTGAAAGACAAAGGAACAAGGGAAGAACGCCGGCGATGATATAAGCTTAAGCGCGCGCTAAGACGGGCCATGCCGTCGCCGTCACGTGGAGTGCATGGAAGTGAATACATGTAGATCTCGGCATTCACATGTAAACTCGAAGGTAAAATGCCGTAACCGACCGGACCCGCATTGGAAGTTACAGTACATATTAGTAACATGTGATGTGACAGACATCAGATCTGTTCTGAGTCTATTTCCAGATCTGCTAGCCTATTTCGACGATCTAGGTTATTCCAAACCGTCTTCCTTTGCTTCTATCGCTCTTTTACCCTACATATGCTGAATACTAGGGGACGCAGTATACAGTAAGAGCGAATAAATACAATCATCAAAATCATCTCACATCTCACAGTAAGCAACCAAGACAACCGAGACACAAGCAAAAGGTATTACAACACTCTCAACGATCATCTAAAGAATACCCAGTATACCTCAACTGCCTTACTAATGCACAGCAGTAAGCAAGAACGAAAACCCGTTAGTACCGTAAAACCTGCTTCCCGACCGACCCAATCAAGCCAACCAAAACCCCATCCTAAAATCCAGAGAGCAAGATAAGACAATGTCCTTGACCGTTGAAACATTCGCTAAAGCGCCGAGCAGGAAAAAGAAAAGAAAAACAACGACAACCCTCTAAAGAGCTCGAAACCACGCGCAAAGTCCGTAGCTTCTTCCATGCTCCTTATTTGTGTCCTCGAGCGTCCGATCCGTGATAGAATCGCAACCGACCCAGTCAATCCGTGATTATCCAAACAAAAAACGACAATCGCTCTGAGCTCTTCGTCTGCCACGCTGTGTTACACAGCGGCGGAATAACACGTGCAGGCCACTCGATCGACCAAATCGGTCAAATAGCCCAACTACCCCTCCTAACACCCGTGCCGAAGTTACCAAACACTCCATCCGTCCGAATCATATTCTTCTCCTGGCGCGCCCACTCGCGCACATACACCTTCAAAGCCTGCCAGCGCATGCAGTTAGCCTCGCTGACCTCGCCGCCACCGCCTTCGAAATCGGGACCAAGGCGGATGTAACCGCGCGGCTGCTGCTTGGCCTTTTTGTCGTCCTGGCGGAGGACTGCGATGTCAAAGCGGGAGATCTTGGCGAGCTCTTCGTCGAAGGGGCGGGCGAGAGTGGGGTAGCCGAGGGAGAGGTAGTTGTAGACTTGGGTGATGAAGGAGTCCGGGTAGTCGTTGTTCATGGTTTCGTCGAGGTCGCGCTCGGAGACTAGGACGGCGTCGATGGTGCCCAGGTCCCTGTTGCTGGGACCACCTCGGGTACCGACCGGCACTGGTGGGGTCTTGATGATCGGCCGTTCGGGGTCGACTTCACTAGCGGCAGAGGGCGATTGGAATTGTTGGTCGAAAGGGTTGGTCTCTGGCTCGTCGCGGGGAGTCAACAATCCTGTGATCGCCCCAGGAGGAGGGGATAGGGCGCCAGTATGCTTTTCGCCATCTTGGGCGCAGAAGCCGCCCCAAAGACCTTTCTTAGAGTTCTGACTGGGACTACCTTGTGTAGCTTGTGGCGTTTTGATGCTAGTAAAGTGCGGCTTCGGATCCTTGTGATTTGTCCACAAGCCTGGCTCACCATCGTCCTCCCTTTTCTGAGAGTCGGCGTGTTCAGTCAAGTAGCACATCTGGTTGCGCAGCGCGGTCGAGCCCTGAGTGACATCAAACCGTGCAGGCGAAGGCGACCTGCAGCGAGGGAACGTCAGGTCGTCTCCCAGCATCGGTGGCCGAGCACGGTTTTGCATATCCCTAAAGTCTCTGTCCACCGGCGTGACACCAGCTGGAAGTCCTGGATTCCACCATGGACCTTGACTAGCCTGCTTCGTCTGTTGCTTCGCAGTGGTTTTGTTGGCTTGACGCTCTTGTTCCATTCGTTCCGCATGCCTCTGCATCTCCAGTTGCTCCCATGAGACCTTGGTGCTGTCCCGTCGCACCTTTCTGATGTATTCCTCCTCGTCGTGTCCCTCCCATGTCGAGGGTCGATCCTCTACACTGTGCTCGCTTTCCGTCTCTTCCTCGTCGACATAATGTGTAACAGGTTCGTGGAAATCAGAGTTGGGGAAAGCTGCAAGAGCCTGTTCGCGCATTCTCTCCTCCGCCCTCTTTGCCTCGATCTTGAGAAGGTAGTTTTCGAAGTTTTCGTCAACACTCTCTCGTCTGCGAGTCGCATCCTTGAACCCGTGGTAGGGGTAAGGGTAGGAAGAATCTGAAGCAGTAATCGGTGAGCCTTGTGCAGGACTAGAGGATAGGGAAGAGGCTTGTGAGGCTTGCTCACTCTCTGAACTCTCGATCGTATCCAGCTCTGGGCAACGGAAGGAGTGAGAACGTTCGGTGAATCGTCCCTTGGGATGAGATCCGCCGTCCATTGGCGAAAGTGGCCTTAGGCGCAGCCCTTGGTCCACTCTTGACGCGTCCAGGTCACCAGCGTCGACCATCTCCGAGTCGCTATCAGAGGATTCTACACCAGGAGTCACTTCGCCAGTGATGTGCTTGCGGTGTTCCTTGGCAGCAAGCCTGTAACCAAATTCTGTCTTGTTCGCCAGGGTGAGAGAAGGGTGGTGGTCATTTGCCCTACGTGAGCGCTTTGCAGTATCCAGCAAAATAGGAGCGAACTTTCGCACAGGCCGCTTCGGTTCTTCGGTGGGATCTGGCTGTTCTGGTGCAACATCTGCGTCTGGTTTTGACGAGCTGTTCCCTTGTGTGTTGAACGTCCGCAGGTCAAACTTGATGTGCGGCGCTCCTTGTTGCCTTCTGCCTTTGCTGCTGCTTTGTGTCGTCTCAATCGGCTGGGGAGTGAATCGACTCTTGATTTTTGGCTTATCAGGCGTATCCGTTGAATTGTTGCGGGATGATCTCGACGTCGTCTCCATGGGCTCGGGCGCAAAGCGACGGGGTGCTGACTTGTCGTCTTGTGATTTTCTGTCCTTGGAGGATTTGGTCGATGTCTCTACCGGTTGTGGGGCGAACCTCCTGGGCTGTGGTTGTGACAGATCTCCAGTCTCTGGCTCCCTCCTCTTTCTCGAACTCGTGGACGAAGTCTCGACAGGTTGTGGGAAGAAGCGTCTCGGTTTGGGCGCGCTCAAGTCCCCTGTCTCGGGCTCAGTCCTGCTCGTCTTGGAACTCTTGGCCGAGGTTTCCACGGGTACCGGCGCAAATCTCCTGACCGCGGGCTGCTCTTCTTGTGCATTGTTTCGGTCCTTTGAGGACTTTGTGCTCGTTTCCACAGGCTGCGGGGCAAATCGGCGGGGAGGAGGTGACGACATGTCGACGATCAAGATTAAGATTGAGATCAAGGGCGAAGAGCCCGGAGTGCAATGTTGAAGCGAAAGTTCATGCGAGGCTTCGAAGCAGCCGAGTAGCCGATCAGCCTCGAGGGGTGTTTTGTACGAGGTCGAAGGTCAAGTGCTTGTTTGGGAAGCGTCGGTGAACGTTGAGCAAGCGGTGCGACTTGGGCGGGAATGAATACGTTATTACAGGCCAAGGCGAGCGATTGACGGGCGTTGAAAAAGGCGGGCGGACGAGTAGCGGAGGATTGACGTGTTTGTGAGGTATGAATGACAGCGGGTGGAAGAAGAAATGTGTGGCGGCGGGATGTTTGAGGTTGTGGTGGAATGGCTACGCGGCTGCTAGGTCAGCCAAGCCTGCAGCTGCAGCTGGCCAGAACTGATGAATGCTGGTCGGCACTGCACTGCACGTGCTCGTGAGTGTGTGCTGTAGGAGTAGCGTCGGGGGCGCGAGCCTAGTATAGTATGCAAGTGCACGGGCGGATGGAGGGAAGAGTGAGAATAATGTAAGTGAGGTTGTTACTTTGAAGTACAGTAAGGTAGTAAGCAGAGTTAGAGAGAGAGAGAGAGAGAGAGAGAGAGAGACAGGACGAGGATGAGGAAGGGAACGGAAGAATGACTGGAGAGAAAAGAGGAATATCTGAGAGTCGCATCCGGTGCCGCTCGCAGATCTATACTAGAGTCAGCAGCTAGGAAGTGGGCAGTTCTATCCAAGACGGCGGCAGCAGACACGACACGAGTCCACGATCACAACACGAACAAAGACATGGGCCAGCCGAAAGCACACTCCCACTCTTCCCATCACCTCTCCGACTCAGCCGTCTTCCACTCCATCCATCCCACTACTGTACTTCACCACCACTCACTACTCACTCCGTCCTCTCCGGGATCGGATCCACATGGCGTGTCGATCTTGTGTTGGACCAAGCAATGTCGATTATGCATGTTGAACAACAGCACATCCACCACCAACTCCCATAACATCCTTCTTCTTCCATCCACCTCCCCGCCCACCGCCTACAATTCCTGCCTCTACCAAGCATCTCCCCGTGCGTACATCCACCGCTAGCTGCTGTCTGTCTCAGTCCAGATCTCGATCACGCTCCACTCTGCTAGTTGGCTGCTACGGCCCGACAAGGAAACACTTCTTCACTTCACAAAGCAGCTTCGAGGGTGACACGACTACGAGAACTTCCGACAACCTGCATGAACCACAAATTCTTGTAATCAAGTACCACTCGGAACTTACAATCATACCAGCTCTACAAAACGTTATTTCAAGCCGAACATTTCCAATGCATGTCTGGACCACGCCAAACATGAATCAAGTTCATCAACCCGCCAAAAGACTCCACAATTCCCCATACTCAGCAAGATAAGACTTCTCATCGTCCGGACTCATCCCAGTCTTCACCGTCTTTTGCATCTCACTAACCATCACTTCCCCGGCTCCCGGCCTTGTTTGGCCAACAAATTCCCTTCTGACCGCATCAATATTGCGGCTCATTGAGAAGACTACTAGCTGTTCCTCTATTGCATGAACGACTGGGCAAGGCAAGGTATTCCTGGCATCTGCGCGGGGTACTCACCTTCCGCTTTGCTCGGAGTTTCGGCTTGTCACAATCCGTCCGATCCGTCTGTGGCTTGCTGACTGTGCCTACCTAGTACTTTTGAGACTTGCACTTGAAGATCTCACTTATGCCTTGCCTCATTCCCAGCATAGCACAGTGAACACTAACAACTACATGCAGTTCTTGCAATGCATAATAGACGGGGTGCAGTACCTACGTGCATCAAATTTTATCGTTCCCGAGTCTAGAACATCGGGTTGTTCCTGAAAGTGCATCAATAACCACACCGCCAATAGGTACAATACCCTAACAAAAACCAGTCTCTTAACACAACAGCGTTCTCCTTTCCGACATCCCAGTGCATGCATGCACTCCACACTCCACACTCTCGGACCGAAGCGCGTGTTTCGCAGCGGTACATCTATACCGGGTCAGATGTGGCATGTAGTGTACAAGCGTACATGTAAGCCACAGAATGCAGTGTCCAATGGGGTTGAACATCCCGGACTTCAGCTCTCGGAATATGTCGGAGCTGTGAGTACAAGGACGTCTGTGGTGCTACCTTCCCAACTGGATCGAATGGTGCTAATTGACTTTCTCGCTCGTCGAACTCGATGATCTTCTTGGCTTGAAACGACTACTGCCTGTTTGAAGACGAATGAGATTCGGTGACTGACGATTTGTTGTTCACTTCATCTATTGCTAACGATCTGTAGCATATAGCGCTGAAGACTGTATCAAGAACAGTATGGCGAGTGCTCTTTTTTTCGCATACGCCGACATGGTGCGTTTCAACAGTCCACATCTTTGAGGGGAAACAATTGCAGCTTCCGGTGTGTTGGCTTCATTGCATCGAAAGCCATCAAGTACCACCAGAGGACCTTCCGGCGTAGACCCCTTGAGCAAAGAAGTGTTCCTGCCACATCAGTCATTTGTTTACTCCGACAACGTACCTTCTCGAGGCTCAAGATGTCAATATGGCATCCACGAACCGACCGGTTCCAAACAAAAACACCAATGATCGTTCGAAGACCTCCCATCTCCCACAAGCGAACTCCCAACATCGAACGACATTCCATTGTTACCCTCGCAGTTCATCTTCATAGTATCCGCACATACCATTTCAATCAGCAGTACAATCAAGCTTCAGAATGGCTCCTTTCCGCAAGATCTTACCGAAACCGGCCTGGTATACCTCGACTGCCGGCGCGGCTGGTATTGCTTCAACAGACTCGAACGAAGATCGTCCCCTGAGGTCCAGGCCCAACAACAACAACTCCAGACCTCCACCACACCTCAGGCCTTCGCCATACCTCAGCGAGTCTCCAGGTTCTCAAACAGACCTGGGCGAACTCACACAGACCCTCCCATTGATGCCCAAGTCCAACACTCAGGGTCCCACCAGCCATTACTCCTACATGCCCCAGGACTCACCTCGTACCAACAACGATGGTCAAGCCGGCCCAGCGGCGGGCAGCAACAGTCCGAGGATGGATGTAGAGGCCGATTTGCCCCAGCAGCGAGCCAGGCCCAATCGCGACTCGACCCAGGCAGAGTACGAGGCCATCGTGGTGAAAAGGTTGGAAACGGGAATTGCCGAAGCCTTCAAACACCAAACCCCCTCACCCCCCTCAACGCCTCCCAAGAACCCATTCGTCATCGTCGAAGAACAAGAACAAGACCCCGACGCAATAACACCAGCCCCTCCCCGCGCGCAAAACTTGCCCGTATTCCGCCAAAACGACCGCCTGATCGTCGACCCCAACCGCACCCTAACCATCGCCCACCCCATCCCCGGCGTCCAAACCAACGACCGCTTCTTCGCCTTCAACATGCACCCCCATATCCCCAAAGGCCTCAAGGTCCGCTTCCTCAAATCCGGCTCCCCGCTGACCAACGACCTCGTCTACGCCTCCCCGCTCTCCTTCTACGAAGACCGCGTCAGGCAAATCACCCACGACCTCTCGAAATACGCCCAGCGCCACGCAGCCGGCAGAGGCCACTTCGGCTCGCTCGCCGCCTGGGATTCCTGGGCTGACCACCAGCACGCGCTGAACGAGGAGGGCGGTGCCGATGGCGGTGCCGATGGCGACCTGCCTCGGTGCGCGAACTGTGTTGATCTCGCTTACAGGGGAGCTGAAGAGGAGGCCGTGTACGTGCCGGCTTGTAACTGGTTGATTGGCGAGGGGGCGAGGGCTTGCGATGCTTGTGCTGCGCTGGATTCGGAGTGCGTGGTGGGGATTGCTGGGTTGCCGACGTTGTTGAGGGAACCGAGTGATCGGTTGTTTGGGGGGGTGGATGTTGTTGGGATTGCGAGGGAGTGAGGGGCGTACTGGGGTGGAGTGTTGGCAGGCAGGCAGGCAGGCAGGCAGGCAGGCAGGGCTGGTTATTTGGGTTTTTGGACTTTCGTTCCTTTCGTGGGGGGTGTTCATGGATGGATGGAGTGAAACGTTGGCTGTTACAGCATCGATCGATTGATACTTGACTGGCCGTCAGAATGGAGAAGGAAGGGACATTCGATCGTTGATTTGCGTCAACGACAGAGGACTGAACTTACTGCCTACTGCAACACCCATTCGTAGGGAAAATGATAGAAAGTGCAACCCATCGAAAACCAGGACGAAATCACCAATCTCACTCACTCACTCACTCACTCCCCCTCGTCATAATCCGTCCCATCAATAACCCCCCTCTCCCTCTCCAAATACTCCAACGTACTCCGACACTTCCCCTCAATCGCAGCCCGACAATCACTCCCCAACACCAACCTCACCGGCACCGTCCCCGCGCCCCCTCCTCTCGACAACACATCCACAACAACCCTCGCCCCCTTCCCCAAATCCCCCGCCTGCTTCCCATCATAAGCCTCCAACAAACCCCTCATCTTCCCCACCGCAGTCCCCTCATCACCATCACCACCATCACCATAATAATCCCCAATCCTCCCCTCAACCGCCACCCTCGCCCCCGGCTTCAAAAACCCCGTGCGGAAATACCCGGGCTCGACCACGCAGACGCCGACGTTGAAATCTGCGAGCTCGAGGCGCAGGGACTCCGCCAGGCCGCTGACGGCCCATTTCGTCGCGCAGTAGATCCCGGCGCCGGCGGCGCCGGTCCACGAGCCCAGGGAGCCGAAGAGCGCGATCGTGCCGCTCCGTTGGCGCCGCATGTGGGGGAGGATGGCGCGCGTGGCGTTCAGGAGGCCGAGGACGTTTGTGTTGAAGCAGGAGAGGGTTTCTTCGGGGCTGGGGGGGGGAGGTGGAAGAAGAAGTCAGTGAATTCGGATGGTTGGTTTTGAGAGGGAGACGAAGCGAAGATTATGCGTGCATGCATGCATGTATGCTGTTTTTTAGTATGTACTCACCTGGCTTCTTCGATTGCTCCTTCGAGAATGTAGCCTGCGGCGTTGATGAAGACGTCGAAGCGGCCGGCGCGGGCGTGAAGGGCGTCGACGGTCGATTTGAGGGTTTCTAGCTCGTGCGTCACGTCTAGGTCGGCGGTGATGGCTCCTTTGCTTTCGAGGTCTTGCAGTTTGGAGGAGTTGCGGGCGGTGGCGACGACGGTGAAGCCGCGGCTGAGAGCTTCGAGGGCGATGCCTTTGCCGAAGCCGCTCGAGGCGGCGGTGATGAACCAGACGGGTGGTGACATGTTGGGTTGATGTTGGTGTCTAGATTGGGGAGGTTAGGTTGGACTATGAGGAGTAGGTTGAGTATGCTATTGAGAGCCAGGAATGTGCTTTAGTGGGATTTTGGCAATGGGGATGCTTTTCTTTATTTGTTGAGCTGCTTCGCTATTGCGATGCATGCTGGGCATGCGCGGTGATAAGGTGATCCACGGGGTTAGGGACTACTCGTAGGTATATCCGAGTCTTTCACTTAGGGCGTGAAGTCGTGTTAGATAGCTTGCGCACATGTTTACAGTACTTTACAGTACTTTACACACAAGAGGTGGCTTGCCAAGGGCTAAGGTCAGCTTTGGCATTGATGCATGTCGTCGAATCACTACTAAACCACGGAGGTTCATCCTGAATCTTTCTCTCCTGTCATTTGTGGAGTATTTCTGGGAATGGCGATATTTCATGGCGATACTTCTTGTTCGATTTGCATCGAGTGAGCAGTTTGGGTCAGATGTTTCTTGGTTGGAACAGTGGTAGTAGCTTTCTTGGGGTGAAGTGAGGTCGATGTCTTGCCGTCATGCATAGCCGTGTCTCGGCAGTCCAAGCTGAACCTTCGCAGAGACATCAGTATACCATGGTTGGCGTTCCAGTCTCTCGTTCAAGTATTTTGCTATAGGTCGGCGTGTTATCTCTAGCCAGTCACTTGCGTGAGGGGTCGATGGAAGTTACCTTACGCGCTGTGGTGTGGTGTGTCGCGTGACAATGACGTACGGAATCCTCCCAGCCTTTCACTAACACTGCTGCCTACACGCACTGCCTACAGTACCGACCCTACATAGCACATGTAACCTGCTCCAAAATACAATACTACGACCCTCGTCAAGCAACAAAACATACCGTACCCGACATCCACCCAACTCAAGCAGCCACCAACCATGTTCAACCTCCTCCTCCAACTCTGCCTCGCAGCTCTCTGCTACGCCGCCCCAATCGCAGACGAGTCCCTCAGCACCATGAGCTCGAACGCAACGCAATACGGCACCGGCGGCGGCATCGTCGGCTTCATCGTGCTGGTCCTGGACATCCTCGTGTGGAGTACGTTTCCGCAGCCATCATCATCATCATCATCTCCGCAACATACACGCGCAACACAACATGCTAACGCTGCCTTCCAGTCGAGGTCCTCAAGTCCAGCCGCCCCGTCAGCCACAAGCTCCTGTGGTCTGTCCTCGTCTTTGTCTTCCCGATCGGCGGTATCATTATCTACTGGCTCCTGTCCGACCGCCAGGTAAGTTCTTCATGTTACAATTCTTCTGACTCGACTCTACCGTTTACTAACGATTCGTAGAAGTGGAACAACGGAAATGGATACGAAGCTATCGCTGAAGAGGTGAGGTAGAGAGTTGCACAGAACAAGTTAGAGTGGATGGTACATGGAGTGTTGAGGTGGGAAGCAGGCAAGTCGAGGGTAATGATGTTGATGTTACGGATGGACGGTTTCTCGAAGGACGGGGGGTATCGGATACGAATCACGACAGTATTGGAATAATTGAAAACGCTTTGGAAGCTTGGAAAACTCTTGCTGCACATGGCAAGCTAGGATGGCATGGATGGCTTCCGTGGGAATTCCGCTGTCCAATGTCGCTTGCCGTACCAGACACGACGGGAGCTGGTCTAACAATATCGTGCTTGTCCTTGAATATGCAACTTTTCTTAGCGATCTGGATCATTGCTTCCATGTGTCTGGCGAGCGTCTTGATTCCAACCCCAGCCCAGCTGCCTTAGGATGGCGACGGCGGCGGAGTTCTTGGTATTGTCACCAAGGGCTGAGATCTGATACGGTGCCTCAAGGTAGTATCAAACGACAGATCCTTCAAGGTCGTGTATCGAGAGCTGAACGGCATAGTCAATCGTGATGATGCTGCATTTCGCCGCCAATCTCAAGACCTCCCAGATCCTCATTGACTGCGCTCCCGGAATGCCACCTCGGTAGGCAGGCGGAAACTGGCACAGAACATGCGCTTCTTAGGAGCCACGTCTCGCACATCATGAATCTCAACACCGCCCTCCTCGATCTTGCCCGGCTTCATCTCAAAGCTCAATTGTTTGGTGATCTCCTCGCAGATTTTCTTGCCCTCTTCCACGTTGTCGTCGGACTTTGTGCTGAAGCAGTATACGTGCACGAGCGGCATCTTTGCACCTTCGGGCAATTCCTTCTGCAGTTCAGGAGGGTAGAGGCCGCTGAAGTTGTTGAGGAAGTAGATCGCAGTGGCGGGCAGGTTCATGACATAGTGGTCAAAGACCTTTGGCTCGACGAGCGTCTTGACGACTTCGGGCTTGTGATCGACATCTTTGCGCGACACTTTCTTGAGGATCTCGATCTTGCGGTTTGATTTCAACAGTGCTTCCGCAGTCCTGGGGATGAACTTCTTGCCGTCCTCGTTGAAGGGCAGGACGTACTCTTCGACTTTGTTCCGCTTGACGGCATCTTTCATGCACGCGAAACTCTCCGGGTTCAAGTCGTTGGCCCACACGAAAATCTTCTTCTTGCCCGCCGGCACGGCGAAAGGGCCAATACCAGCCATCACGTCGCAGACGGCCTGGCCTTCCTGAAACATGGCCACGAGACGCCTGTGCTCGGTGTTCAGGCGGGTGTTCCAGTAGACTTTGCTGTAATCGAATTTGAAAGTGCAGTTCTCCTCGGAGACCGTGACGTTGAGATCGTCCTTGCCGGCGAGCAGTTCGTACTTGAACGTGCGGAATTCGTTCTCCTCGCCCACGTCGTCGATTTTGTTGATGACGGTCGTTACTGAGGGGTTCTTGTCCATGATCACCTCGGCGATGATGTGCTTGTGCTTGAGGTACTCGTCGCGCAGGTTGAGGTGTGCGACGTGGCCGACTTGCGAGAAGCCAGAGGGGATCTCGCCTTGTTCGTCCTCGGGCAGGACGGAGGTGATGATGTCGTGGTACGTCCAGTACTTATAGTCCAGGGTCAAGTCGTACGGCACTATTGAGATGAGCTCCTGCTTCGCGAGCTCATGCAGGACCGGCGAGTGGGCCAGAGATTTGTGGGCGTCTCCATCATCTGGAACAACGATTTCTCTCGAGATCTCCGGTCGAAGCACCACACATTTCTTTCCATTTTTCGCAAGGGCGGGATCCGGATCGGGGTGCACGCTTCCTAGGCGGTCCTGGAACAAGGCGACTTTGTTACGTTCGAGCTCGCCCCTGACACGGGAGATGTTTTTGTTGTCGAAAATCCGGGCGGCTTTGAGTTGGACGGTTTTCTTGAATAGGGATCGGTCTAGCGTTTTCATCGACCGGTTGATCGGGGCGGAGAACATGTCGTCTGCCATGAGATGGTTGGCTTTGATGCACGAGACGATGTATGTATGTTGCGGAAATTTGATTCGTTTTCCAATGACTCAGGAGGAGCGATTTTGCGGGTTGGTTTTGTTGAAGTAATGCAGACCTCGGATGGTAATTTGATGGGAAAGTATAAGCGATAGTCGATGTGAAGTTTTGTGCGATAATCAAAACTTATGTAGTGATGTTGTGGTTGTATACTTCTCTTGTATCGCATCAGCCCTAGTAATATTTGTTCATATCATGGGCGTAAATTTGACTTTCTCCCGCCTCGGCTCAAAGTCAAAGTTTGGAAGACAGTTTCAAGTTGTTGATGTTCGTCACGCGTTTCATCCCATAGACTAGACTGAATGATACAATCATTGATCGCTGTGTAAATGTCTGGTCGGAATTTATTATGTCTGACTTGATTGTCAACAGTTGTCCGATCTAGCAATGCAATCCCATCGCTCAGGAAGAAGATTGTTTACATGGCAAAGGATCGGGCCCGGTTTTTAGCCGGCCTACCGCCCCCAGAGTCGATCGTCCCGTTCGCGACTCCACGCGAATGGAGGGCAGACAACGTGAGGTAATTAGTGACTTACAAGCTTTCCCTCTTGCACAACTTACTCCTGGCAATCCGGATCACACCCGCGCCCTCTCTCCCTCTACAGCCCATCGAACAACGGAATCGCCAGGTCGCTGCCTTACTTATGCCATCGCGACCGCGATAGCTAGGAAGCCTGCGTCAACATGTCGCCAGTCAGCGGTGGAGGAGGAGGCAACATCAAAGTCGTGGTCAGAGTGCGACCCTTCAACTCGCGCGAACATGCCAGGAACGCAAAATGTGTCGTGTCTATGAAAGGCACCCAGACTGTCCTCAAGCCAGTCGCAGCACAAGATGCAAAGGGGAAGGCGGTCAAGGGCGTCGAAGGGCCCAAAACGTTCGCATTCGACAAGAGTTACTGGTCATTCGACAAGAAAGACGACAACTATGCTGGTCAAGACAACCTGTTCGGGGACTTGGGTCAGCCGCTGCTGGACAATGCCTTCCAAGGCTACAACAACTGCATCTTCGCCTATGGACAAACGGGCTCGGGAAAGAGTTACAGCATGATGGGATACGGCGAGGAGGAGGGTGTCATTCCGCGCATTTGCAGAGACATGTTCCGTCGCATCGATGGCATTCAAAACGACAAGCTCATGCAGTGCACCGTGGAAGTGTCTTACCTGGAAATCTACAATGAGCGCGTACGAGACCTGCTGAACCCCAGCACAAAGGGCAACCTGAAAGTCAGAGAGCATCCGGCGACTGGCCCTTATGTAGAAGACCTCGCAAAGTTAGTCGTGCGGAGCTTCGTGGAAATCGAAAACCTCATGGACGAAGGCAACAAGGCCAGAACTGTTGCAGCCACCAACATGAACGAAACATCATCACGTTCCCACGCGGTCTTCACGTTGACGTTGACGCAAAAGAGACATGATGCGGAGACGAATATGGACACTGAGAAGGTCGCAAAGATCAGTTTGGTGGATTTGGCTGGCTCTGAGCGTGCTACCAGCACGGGCGCAACAGGAGCAAGGCTGAAGGAGGGTGCTGAGATCAACCGATCGCTCTCTACACTAGGACGTGTTATTGCGGCTCTGGCAGACGCAAGCACTGGCAAGTCCAAGGCCAAGGGCTCGCAGGTCCCTTATCGAGATTCCATCTTGACATGGTTGCTGAAAGACAGTCTGGGCGGAAACAGCTTGACGGCTATGATTGCAGCTATCTCTCCAGCGGACATCAACTTCGACGAAACACTCTCGACTTTGCGTTATGCCGACAGCGCAAAACGCATCAAGAACAACGCGGTTGTGAACGAGGATCCGAATGCGCGCATGATCCGCGAGCTCAAAGAAGAGCTCGCCCAATTGCGCTCGAAGCTCAGCACAGGTGGCACGATCGCTGGAGAGCAGTACAGCGCAGACACGCCTCCAGAGAAACAGATGGTCTCTATCACAGCATCAGATGGAACCGTCAAGCAGGTATCGAAAGCGGAAATCACAGAACAACTCGCACAGTCGGAGAAGCTCTACCTGGATCTCAACCAAACTTGGGAAGAAAAACTTACCAAGACCGAAGGCATCCACAAGGAGCGTGAAGCAGCGCTGGAAGAGCTTGGTATCAGCATCGAGAAAGGCTTTGTTGGGTTGAGTACGCCCAAAAAGATGCCCCATCTGGTGAACCTGAGCGATGATCCTCTTCTTGCGGAATGCTTGGTGTACAACTTGAAGCCAGGAACAACCACTGTTGGCAACGTCGAGTCAAATCCGGCGCCTCAAGAGGGTGAGGCTGAAGGCGAAGCTGAAGGTGAGGGCGGAGGCGAAGTCTCAAGCGCTGTGGACATTCGCTTGAACGGAAGCAAAATTCTCCACGATCATTGCACATTTGAAAACGTGGACGGCGTAGTCACTGTTGTGCCAAAGGACGGCGCGGCCATCATGGTCAATGGCTTGCGCATTGAATCGCCTCAGCGTCTGCGCTCTGGTTACCGTGTCATTCTTGGCGACTTCCACATCTTCCGGTTCAATCACCCGCAGGAAGCTCGAGAGGAGCGGGCGGAGCAAGGCAGTTTGCTCAAGTACTCTGTGACAGCAGATCAGCTTGACTCTCCGTCGCCCCAAGTTGGCCATGGGCGTACTCCTAGCACGTTTAGTAGGGCGCTGTCAGACATCGATGCCGAGAGCGGGACCGACTCACCAGTGCCTTACCGGAACCAAGGACGCGACACCGACTGGAGCTTTGCTCGTCGTGAAGCAGCGACTGCATTACTCGGCCCTGACCAGAAGATATCGAGCCTGACGGACGACGAGCTGGATGTTCTTTTCGAAGACTTGCAGCGTGTGCGTGCAGTAAGAAAAGGTAGGCCAGAGGGGAGACTGTTCGATTCCAACGACGACGATGCGAGCTCTGTGTCGTCTCAACAGCTTCCAAACCGGGACAAGTACCTGAGCAATGGCACACTTGACAACTTCAGCCTAGACACTGCGTTGACCGCATTGACAGCGCCTTCAACTCCGCAAAACACCGAGGAAGATGAGCAATTCAAGCAAGCGCGTAACAATATGCAAGAGCAGCTCGACAAGCAAAAAGAAGACTTCGAGCAGCAGTTGACGAACGCTGAAGACGGCAACGTGGAAATGACCGATATCCGAGCCGAGAAGGCAAGGATGGAGGAAGAACTTCGTCAGGCGAAAGAGCAAATGCAAAAGCAGCTAGCGGACCAAAAAGCTGAATTTACAAAACAGCTGGCCGATTTCAGAGCGCCACCACCGCGGAAAACGAGAAGTGACGGCAGGCCTATCTTCACTGAGCGCGACATATACCTCGCAAAACATGTTCTGGATCACTGGCGTCGGCACCGCTATATTGCGATGGCAGCTTCTGCATTGCGCAATGCCAGCACGCTAAAGGAGGCACAGGTTATGAGTCAACAAATGGAGCGGAGTGTTGTGTTCCAGTTCGTTGTGGTTGACCTTGGCTACACGTTCGGCTCGTCATATGATCTCGTTCTCAATGGTGTCTCTGCTGAAGAGAGCAACGATCCTGATCTGGAAGATGCACTGAAACCGTGCTTGGGCGTTCGCGTTGTCGATTTCAAGAATTGCGTCGTCCACCTCTGGTCCCTGCAAAAGTTGCATGCCAGAGTGAGGGTGATGCGACAGATGTGTCAATACCTCGATCGGCCCGAATACATGCAACACTTCCGCCTTGAGAACCCGTTCGAGGAGACTTGTATGCCCGAGTACACGCGAGTCGGAGACGCTGACATTCCTCTTGCCGCGGTTTTCGAGTGTCGAGTACAAGACTTCACGCTTGACGTATTCTCGCCGTATACTTCCTCGGTGGTCGGTATCGTTAGACTCAGCCTAGAGCCTTCCTCCGCAGAGGCTCCAAGTTCGACTCTCAAGTTCAACGTGGTCATGCATGAGATGGTAGGGTTCTCTGAACTGGAGGGCACCAGCGTACATGCCCAGCTCTTTATTCCCGGCGTCTCGGAAGAGGGTGGTGCTACTACGACTTCCCTCATCAGCGATTTCGGTGACAGCCCAGTGCGGTTCGAAAGTGTACATTCAATGAGTCTGCCTCTTTCCGCACCACGAGAGTCGAGTCTTCGAGTCAGCATCTTTGCCAAAGTGACACCGATGCATCTCGACAAACTACTCAGCTGGGACGACATAAGGGACGCATCGGCAAAACCGCCATTGAAACGTAATCATTCGCGTGTACCAGAGCATGAGTATCTGTCAGAGGAGCGACATGATGTCTTTGCCCGAGTCCAGTTCCTGGAGATCAGCGAAGATGGGTCGTATCAGCCAGTGGAGGTTGTGCAAAACAACACACTCGACAATGGCGCGTATCAACTTCACCAAGGACTGCAGCGGCGTGTGGTGCTGCATCTCACACACAGTTCTGGTGACACACTTCCCTGGGAGCAGGTCACAGAGTTCCGCGCTGGACAAGTGCATCTGCTCGACAAATCAGGCACCGTCTCAGATCTTGACAACGGGCAGCCCGACGTGACTCTGCCGCTTGTCTCTCCTCCGGTAATTCGCAACAATGATGACGGCACAACTCTGGTGAAGATGGTCGGGCAATGGGACTCCAGCGCACATGGCTCACTGCTGCTTGATCGACCGACGGTTGAGAACTACCGTGTGCAACTCACACTCAAGTGGCAGATCACTTCGCCTCGCACGATCCATCCTATGAAGTTCAATCTCAACGTCGCCGTTCAAACGAGGCCAAGATCGTGGTTCCGACAAAACTCACTGCTTGCACAGCTGTGGCAGAACACACGCGTCGTACGTTCCTGCACTGCCAACTACTCAATTACTCTCAAGCCTACGGCTGCGAAACGTGCTGGCGACCTGTGGCGGATGGACACTACTGGGGAGTACATTTCGGGAGAGGAAATGCTGAGCGGATGGGCGCCTCGCGGCATCTCATTGATTCGCGACTTCATCGACCTGCGAAGAAGACAACGCCGAACTGCAGAGATCGAGGCTGCCAAAGGCGTTCTGAGCCTAGGCGCACTGACACCACCCATGGGCCCTACTGCCACAGCAGAGGAAGAGCCAAGCGAAACCCAAAAAGCCCTCCTGCAAAAGTTCCTCGACGTATGGCTTACCGAAACGCCCAAAAGCGACGCCCTCCTCCTCCGCTCCAACACCACTTCGCCCGAACCCACCCACGCCGTCGACGAGAACCACCCCGACCAAGGCCCGCCCCCGGCTCTCGCAGCCCAAGTCGAACACCACCCCAAAACAATCTCAGTCCTAAAATCCGGCTGGCTGCTCTCGCCCGACCACACCGGCACCCGCTGGGTCAAGCGCTTCTGCGAGCTCCGTCGCCCTTACCTGCACCTGTACAGCTCCGAGGGCGACGAGGTGGCGGCGCTGAACCTCACAAACTCGCGCATAGACGCCGAGCCGCAGGTTGCGAAGCTGTTGCAGAGGGACAACATGCGCATGGAAGTTTGGGCGGTCTACGCGACGAACAAGGCTTGGTTGTTTGCTGCGCGGAATGATCGGGAGAGAGGCGAGTGGATTTGGGCTGTGGATAGGAGTTATGTGCTCGGGTATGGGGAGTGAGTTGGTGAGTGGGCTGCGGACCGCTGTCTGTCTGTCTCTCTTTCTCCCTTGCCTATTGGGTTTGTTGTTGTTCTCATTTCATACATGCTTTTCTTAGATGATGGTGGCGCGATCGCATTGGTTGATACCCAGATCGAATAGTTTGAATACTTTTTTTTTCTGCGCTTGTAGTTTGGGCGAGGTTCGAATGCAGTCAAACAGAGGTGGTAATTGCAAAGGTCAATGACTTGTATATTTGACTTTATCGGTCTACAGTCGTCGTTGGAATGTTGCTTGTAACTTGTAATGTCCCGAAGTGAGTCAGACTGCGGATGATTGAACGATATGGCATGTACATGGGCTCATAACACTGGTCCATGAGTTATGACTCACTGGTCAGCTCATCTGATAGGTATGTTGGTGTCTCAAGTGTACCTCAGTCATGCTTTCCACGTAGTGCTGACTACTGGCATGTGTATTTCTACCTTGCTTGTTGGGTAAGCTTCGGTCGATACTTGGAAACGTCGTTAGAACCTTCTCTCTAGGTTGAAACCGAACAGACATAACAAATCGGTGCCGAAGATACGAATAAAACCGATTGGACGTCACTGTTACGGTTATAGAGTTACCGTCGTCGTCAGATAAGAGATGTAGGTCGACGTGGTCTACTCCAACCCTAACCCTACACATAAAGCATTGACATCGAGACATCGAGACACCTTACAAACTTGGTTTGCGCCCTAACGACAACAACGACAACACAACGATGGCAGCAGCATAAGAGAACCGAAACCGAGAACCTTATCTTCCGCCCACTTCAGCCCTGCACTCGAGCCCACACTGCCTCGAAGCGTTCGGAGCGTACAGGTTAATCTACCGCGACAAGCTTGCCTCGAGACATGGCGGCAGTTATTCTTCCCGTGAGCATCGTGGGCCTTATCTTTGGCGGTTGCTGCAGTAATGTAAGAGAGATGCGTGTCATGAGTGTTCGAAAGGCAGGAAGTTAATTGAATCAACAGGTGTTTGCGTTGGAAGGAATCATCAGGTTTGTGACAACGTCGCCACCGCTCCGTTGAATCGAGAATAAATGCTAATACATATACGTCTAGGAGTGAACCTGGAAGTGGTATGATTACTTCATCCCTCGATTACGGTACCACCAAGCTCACACCTCACAGGTCTCTTGATCACCTTTATGCAATTCGCTTTTATAACACTCACCGCACTCCCTGCGCCGCTCCTCACTGCTGGCAGCCAGAAGAATGGAAAGGGAAGTGTGCCCATGGCGAGATGGGCGTACATCGCTTTCTTGTTCTACAGCATCAACATGCTGAACAACTGGGCGTTTGCGTTCAACATCTCCGTGCCAGTGCACATCATTCTGCGCAGTTTCGGCAGCGTGACCACGATGCTGGCTGGCGTTGTGAGGGGAAAGAGGTACTCGAAGCTGCAAGTGTCGAGTGTCGTTATACTCACGGTCGGTGTGCTTGTGAGTGCTTGGGCGGATTCGATGAGCAAGGTAGGACAGGACTCTTGAAGACGAACGCGTTTGAAACACTTTACTCACCACATCCACGACAGGGCAAATCGATGAAAGTCGAGTCGTCAGCTTCAAGCGCTGAATTTACTACCGGTCTCCTCATCCTACTAGTCGCCCAGACCTTATCGGCATACATGGGCGCCTATGTCGAAGACACCTATGCCGCATACGGTGCCAGCTGGACCGAGAACTTGTTCTACTCGCACTTCCTCGCACTCCCACTATTCCTCCCTCTATGGGAGACTCTCTCAGGCCAGTGGGACCGACTCGCCAACACGCCGGCACTGGACTTGAGCGCATACAAGCCTAGTGCCGGAGCGACTGGGTTGACCACGAGCGACGCCATCACGGCACAGGTGTTGACGGGAGCAGAATCCCTGCCGCAGGGGGTGGTGTTCCTGTTCCTCAACGCGTGCGCACAGCTGGCGTGCATATCAGGTGTGAACCTGCTTTCGGCCAAGTCTTCCGCTGTTACTGTAACGATTGTGCTCAACATCCGGAAGCTCGTGAGCTTCATTCTGAGCACGTGGATCTTTGGGCACCACCTGAGTCCTATGATGATGCTGGGTTCTGCGTTGGTCTTTGGAAGTGGAGCTCTTTATGGGTGGGAGACAAGCTGGAGGTTGCCGAATGAGAGGAGAACGCTGGCTGGTAATGTGAATGGAGGAGATGTGAGCAAGAAGGACAAGTGAAGTGTCGTGTGAAGTGCACAGGAACGACAGGGAGTGTAGGGGCACGCGCAAGATGATACCGTCCCTGTCACTCGCGTCTTTGAACGGACCGTCCATCCGAAAACCTGTACGCATACGCGAGATGGAGATCAAGGCCACATATACTACATATGCATGTACCCATCGCGCACAAGCCGGACTTTCTGTCGCCTAGGTAAACAGCATCCATAACCGCAACTCGCAACGTAAGCATAGCATGTCCGGAGAATACTTGCGTGCATCTTCTCAACTCATGGACCTCCACACCATTAGCAGATTCCGTATTCGGCAACTCCACGCAAGAGTGCCCGAAACAAAACCCGACGACGATCCCCGTTGTCCAAAGCAGTTTCCGCACAAAGCACGTTCGAGCATGAATCCGCAGCGGCTTGCTACTGTACTAGTTTGAGTAGCCAGCCACGGTATTCGTGTGGGACTGCGCGAGACAAGTCGGCGGAAGAGGAATAACGCGTGTCCGTCTCAGACGGACTATCACAACGGTCAGGCCCCATGACAACTCTAGACAACTGTCGAGGAATTCTCTTTCTTATCGTTTTTCCCCGTGGCATTGAAGCGTGCCAATCGCGTGTGTGCCATGTGCAGGGGTTGAGTATAGCCGCAGGACGAGAGAGTCAGTTATGATCTTCAATTTAGTGTTGACTACTCGTGTTCTCGGCGGACCACCGACTAAAATCTACTACTGTATGGAGTCAAGAATCCCATTTGGCGATTGTGATTGTATAAGCTGATCCTCCTTCCTTCCCTTCCTTCGTGAGCTCCCCGAGTTCCATCCTAGCCCCGGGACTAACGAAACAACAGCGCATCCCACGCTGTTTGCCGCACATCGGCGAGACGATTGACTACAGCGACTGCTACTCTCGATAACCCAGACCTGCTAGATTCTCAATAAGTAAAGTACCCAGACTCTATGACAACCCTGGCCTATAGAACGCTACTATCACACACCTCAGTCCACCACCTCAAGACATCGACCGGCAGCTTCCGAAAGACGCCACTGCCGCGCACTAAACAGGGCTCTTTTCATCAAAGACACGTGTGGATGGATTCCCTTGCGCAGCTGCTACTGTAGTGTGTAGTGAGGCGTTTATTCCTTGTGCTGGGTCTGGCTGACTGGCCGGCCTCGATCGAACTCTTGCTACTGGACGTTACTCCCATGTGCCTGTCACGGCGCGCTTCATCTCCTCTCGCACGCCAGTAAGCATCGTAGCACGCATGTGTGCATCGCATCTTCTTCCTGCTGCACTGCAGTCAGTCAGGCCACCCACGGACCTCGTCGATCGTAAGATTCGTCAACCGATGGATGACAAGTGCACACGCAAAAGCCCGCGTGTGAAAACAAAGGAAATCGGATAATTAATTTTCTGGGGGGAAGCAGCCGGATCTTCTAACTTCTTGGGCAGCAACAGTACCAGGAGGCTTTGTTACGAGTGACAGGACACACACACACACACAGGAAAGGTGAAACGACGCCGCGGGTTCCACAGGGCGACTCGAAAGAGATCATTCCGGCAACCTGGGATCGTGCTGCGCTGTGCTTGCTTTGTGCGAAACACGACA
>Ga0265797_10003344_pt1 | contig 25765 bp, 19 predicted proteins | sample P2T30metagenome_FD_192433 | JGI IMG/M metagenome (GOLD analysis project Ga0265797, IMG submission 192433) | Plant litter microbial communities from East Loma Ridge, Irvine, California - P2 T30 | ecosystem: Environmental > Terrestrial > Plant litter > Unclassified | place: USA: California... | reverse complement strand
TAGACGAGTCGGGCGCTTATCGAGATACCTTCTGTCGTATCACAAGCAAGATGGCCGCCAAGGCCATCCTGTAGGATCATGTTAATATCAGGCGCTCGAACGTGTTCTAGTCAACGAAACGAGAGCCCGAGAGCGAATAGCGGGCCTGGCGAAGGTGCTACGAAGGACGCATTAGAATATTGCACTAAAGGACTCAACGGCCGCATGGAAGGGTTTGCAACATTGTTGCTTACATGTATACTGGTTGACAAGGATTTCTCGTACAATAAGCCGGGCATCATAGACAAAGTGTTGTCTTCGCGGACGTTGGAGATGAACCCTTGTTGGTGATGAACTGCCGCCTCTCTGTTATATGGTCAACGACGATGAAAACAAATCAAACGATACTCATTTGTCGACCACGACGCTCCACTCCACTAATGTAGGCACAGTAGGTCTCAAGCCGCCAAAATTATCCAGAAGTCGGATCTCTATCTCAAAAACAGGACTGATACGCATGTGCAAACGCTGGTAATGATCCCGAAGGACAGAATACAGCTTGACCACAGTCAAGCCATCATCCCAACCCGGGGCTCCACCTATATTTTCATAGCTGTCTGGATGGAAGTGTTCGTACGGCGACTTCATGAGATGATAGGATCTGCATGGCTCGTAGGATATTGCTCGTAGGAGATTGCTCGTAGTATGTCGCCCATCTTCAGCCCAGTTCTAGACTGAAGGGAGATCCAACAGAGTCGTGCAATGATTCGGCCAGACACTGGCGAGCTTTCGGTTGTTTCACAGAAGAACATGACGTGCGTCATGGCTCGCGTACATGGAGGACCGGACACATACATGTCGGTGATAATTTAGCTGGATCATCAAGACGCAGTGTTCATTCTCTTCAGATTGAATAATGCTCGTGCGTGCTGTGATCACGAGGGCCACAGAAGACGCGTAAAACTTCATGTCTGGTTCACCGAGAAATATGAGTGAGCATGATATCACGTGAAATAACGGTGCCGAATCAAAAAAGATGAAGGTGGTGTTAAAACAGAAAGCCTTTGAAGCAAGTCCTGGCAGGCAAGCTCGTCGTCAGGGCGGCCGCCAAGACGCTTTGATCATGTCGGAGCCCCTCAAACACGAATCATCAGTCACTCACTCACTCGCGGGGCAACAACTTTCAAAGCGTCTGATGTGCTTTGCGCCGCTCATACAAACAACATCTCATTTCATTATACCACCCCCGCCCTCACTACTACCACCACGTACATATATCACCACCGCCTCCACTCCTACTCAACCTCGCATGATAGCATAATCCAGCCTCCGAACGGCCGCGAACCTTTCCTCTACCCAGCATGGCAACAACAGACTCACAAGGCGCTTTCGCGCCGGTGCTCGCTGCTCTGGCGACCATGCAGTCAAACGCCGACCGAGCACAGAAGGGCGAGGCGCACACCTACCTGGAGCACTTCCAAAAGTCTTCCGAGGCCTGGACGTTGAGTTTCGAGATCCTGCAAGCGCCTGCCTCAGACGACCAAGCGAAGTTGTTCGCCGCAACCACATTGAAGGGCAAGATTGTCTTCGATTTCTACCAGCTACCACGCGAGGCACTCCCTCAACTCCGAGACTCTATCATCTCACTGCTCGCTACGTACGCAAAAGGACCCAAGCCGATCCGAACACAGCTCTGCGTGTGCCTGGCAAATGTTGCGATTCAGATGCTGGAGTGGAAGGATGTGCTGCAGACGGTGGTCGGAGCACTAGGAAGTGACCCGAACAGCATTGCATGCGTGCTTGAGTTCATCCACGTCCTGCCGGAGGAGGTCACACAGGGCAGGAAGATCAACCTGGCGGAGGACGAGCTACAGAGCAGGACGCAGGAGCTTTTGGAGGACAATGCACAGCAGGTCTTGCAGCTTTTGGGGCAATATGCTGGCTCCTCGGCAGCTGCGTCAAAAGATCCTCTGCTCATGGCTTGCATCACATCATGGATCGCGGAAGTGCAGGTCAACGATGTGGTCAACTCGCCCTTGATGGATGTGGTTGTGGGCGCATTGCAGGCGGATACATCGTTTGAGGAGGCAGTCGAGACCATGTGCGCCATCTTCAGGGAGACAAGAGATGTCGACGAGAACATGTCCACAATCAAATCACTCTACCCGAGACTGGCAGCCTTGCAGCCAAGGATACAGGCATGCGCGGAAGAGGAGGATTGGGACACATTCAAGGGCATCACTCGTGTCTTTGCTGAGGCAGGTGAAGCTTGGGTCATCCTGATCGCGCGGGAACCACAACAATTCCGTCCTCTCGTTGAGTCGATCCTGGAGTGCTGCGCCCGCGACCAAGAGAGAGATGCGCTCTCGCAGACGTTCATCTTCTGGTACGAGCTTAAACAGTACATCACCCTGGATCGATACATGGACGCTCGCATGCACCTTGTCGATACTTACAGCAAGCTTGTGGATGTCATGATCGGCCATCTCGAATTCCCGGTCTCAGAATCTGGCAACGAAAAGGATCTCTTCGATGGCGACAGGGAGGCCGAGGACAAGTTCAGAGAATTCAGGCATGCCATGGGCGACGTTCTCAAGGATTGCTGCGAGGTTATTGGTGTGTCGCAATGTCTTGAGAAGAGCTACATCCTGATCGAGCAATGGGTCAGCAAGCACGGTTCGCAGGCGCAGCAAGGCAAGGTGCCTGAATGGCAAAAGCTTGAAGCGCCGCTTTTCAGTATGCGTGCCATGGGTCGCATGGTCTCGAAGGAAGAGAGCAACATGCTGCCCAGGCTCATTCCTCTGATCGTACAGATTCCCAACCAGGAGAAGGTACGCTTCCAGGCGGTCATGGCGCTCGGTCGCTACACCGAGTGGACTAGCGAGCACCCAGAGACCATGCAGGACCAGCTCAAATTCATCATGGATGCTTTCCAGCACCCAAGCAAGGAGGTTGTCAAGGCTGCTGCGTTGAGCTTTAAGTTCTTCTGCACCGACTGCGCCAGCCTGCTGAAGGAGCACATTGGGCAGCTCCAGCAATTCTACGAGCAGGTGCTGGACAACCTGCCACCTACCAGCCAGGATGAGGTCACCGAGGGTATCGCGTCAGTACTCGCAAAGCAACCTCTGGATACCCTCTACCAGAGCTTCAAACTTTGCTGCGATCCCATTGTTAGCCGTCTGATGGCCATGGCAGAAGCTGCAAACGACAAGGACTCACAATTGGCGGTCGCGGATCGTCTTAACCTTGTCACAATCTTCGTCCAGCTGGTCACACCTTATGTTGAGCCCTCGCAGGCTCATCCTGCAGTTAAGTACTGCGAGGAGATCTTCCCGGTCCTTGCAATCATCGCAGAGCGCTTCATCAACTTCACACCTATCATTGAGCGTGTCTGCCGTTGCTGGCGTTACATGATTCTGTCTTACCGCACCCACACTGCGCCCTTGCTACCACAATTCGCTGACAAGTTGGCCGCCGGTTTCACCGCAAGCCGACAAGGCTGCTTCCTCTGGGCCACCGATAGTCTCGTGCGCGAGTTCTCCGATGTCAATGCCAACGTCTCACAGTCCACTGTTGATGCAATCTACACATTCTATGAGCAGCAGGCTACCAGCTTCCTTCGCCAACTGAACGACCTGCCACCCGAGGAACTCCCCGACGTCATCGAAGACTTCTTCCGTCTGTCGACCGACGTCCTGCTTTACCACTCCGGCAAACTCCTCGTCTCCGCCCTTATGCCGCCAATTCTCCAAGCCGCATCCACATCACTCACCCTGCTCAAGGAGGAGCCTCTGATCGCCACTCTCCACTTCCTCCGCGACTTCCTTGCATACGGCAACGAAGATGCGCCTTCGTCCTCATTCGACCAAGATGGCCAGTACCGCCTTCAAACCAACCCTCCTGAGATTCAGGCTGCAGTCAAGAAACTTGCCACGCAAGCGGGCGATAACATCGTCAAACGGTGCATGACCGGCATGATGTACTCATTCCCGCAAGACTGCTTCCCCGATGCCAGCGGCGTACTGCTCGCTCTCTTCCAGCTGATGCCAGAGGCGACTGCGCAATGGATCGAAGGCACCATCATGCTGCTGCCACCCGGCTCCGTCTCAGACCAGGAGAAGAACCGCCTGGGACGCAACATTGGCCAGAGGCTGCAGAGTGGCGAGATTAGAAAGATCCGGAGCTTGCTGCAGGACTTCACCAACGCGTACAGGCGCAGGAACGTCGCGCCCAGAGAAGGTCTGGGCAGACTGGAAGCTTCCAAGTTCAAGTTTGCTGGTTGAAGATGCTACCAAGCTTTGATGAATTTTGAGTGGCAAGCGCAGGAGTTGGTGGATTAGGACTTAGGGATTTCGTAGGGTTAGGTGGCTACGAACGTATAGTTGTGGGATGCATTGATAAGGGTGATGATGACGATGATAGGAAGGGAGGATTTTCGAATACCAAATACATACGCTAGAGGAGATGTTTCGTGTTACCATGCAGCCTGATAGGCCAAAATGCATACATTTTTCCCTGTGCATTGTAAAGCTGAAGGCGTCATGGGTACTAAATCAGAACATCCATCAATCCCCAAACGACAAAATTATCAGCATTCTGTGGCTGTCGATTTTACTCCTTGTTATACTATCCTACGACTGTCCCTATCAACTTCATTGTTCCGGAGAGAACATGAGACCATTTCCAAAGCAAACACCTCCTAAATGACTAGACTAGTGTATAGACGCTTCCAGAAGCCCTTACTCGCTTAGCCTACAAGGCAACGACGCCTAGTTATTCCACATTCCCCAAAAGCCCGCCTCCGCTTACAAACCCACTCCACCTTCCTTCCGACCTCAGCCCCAAAAACAGACAACAGCAACTTGATATCAGCATCGCTTACATACAGTGACATACACTCCCAACCGCTTCCGAAACTCTCCACTAAGCTGGTCTCTCCTGCGCAGCAGCAAGCCAGCGCCAGTAGGACCTCATTCAAATGTCCGCCGCCGCCGCCGACGCTCTAAAAGAGCAAGGCAACAAGGCTTTCAAGAACGGCGATTTTGCCGCCGCCGAGGAGTTCTACACGCAAGCCGTGCAGAAGTTCTCGCGCAACCCGCTGCTGTTCACCAACCGCGCGAATGCGAGGCTGAAGCTGCAGCGCTGGGAGGGCGCGGTGAATGATTGCTTGAAGAGTATTGAGATTTCGAATGCGGCGAGTGCGGGCAGGGCGCAGAATCATAAGGCTTATTACTTTTTGGGTGAGTTATGTCTTTTTTCTTTTCATTTTCTGTTTGATTTTTGGGTTTATGTTGAGGCTATGGATGGGGTGGAGATGCGGACGTGTGAATTGAGAGGTGATCGTATGGCTGTTTGGATGGAGAGGGAAAAGCAACTATGCTACAACACTCGATCACTGAGGAAAAGTGGCAAGATGTGGCGTTTGCTGTGACACAAACCGGCGACATGAGCTTGTGAAACAAGGACTGACAAGAGCCCTCAGCACAAGCGCAGCTTTCATTACATCATCCCAATGAGGCACTCTCATCGGCTTTGACTGCATACGAACAAGTCCGCGAGCCAGCACCCACGACAAAGACTTCTCCAAAAGATCTTGAAACTTTTTCTGCTTTTGTACTTACATGCAAAAAGGCAAAATTCGCCGTCAGAGACCGTGACAGAGAACGCCGACAAGGCGGTCTGCGTGCAGAATTCGAAGACACGCTTGAACGAAACAAGCAGCGCGATCTAGACGAGGTGTCACGATGTCTGCAGACTGGAGAGATGGGCCAAGTCGAGGCCTACGAGCGTAACCAGGAAATTCTGTCCAACTTTGAAAGCAAGTGTCAAGAGCTACGGACTGTGTTTGCGCTTGCAGACCCGGCTAATCATAAGCCGCGGGAGATTCCCGACCATCTGGTCGATATGGTATGCGACGTAAAGACTTGAAGCACTGCGAAATTGTGCGCTGACCTCCTGACCCAGATCACCTTCGAGCCAATGCATGACCCAGTCATGACGCGAAATGGGCACTCATATGAACGTGCCACTATCTACGAGCATTTGAAGCGAAGCAAGACCGATCCTCTCACACGCGAGCCTTTGACTATTGACGAGCTGCGGCCGAACTTTGGCTTGAAAGCGGCTTGCGATGAATTTTGGGAAAGCGGTGCCAGCGACTGGGTTATTGATTGGTAGTATTGAGTCAAAGCGGATTTGAGCGAGCATGCATTGATTTGTTTGTACGGCATTATTTGAATTTTTCTCCAGCACTTCGTTATCAGCTGGGAGTTGCTCTAGCAGGCGAGCGAAGGAAGAGCGTATACAACGTCCTGGCCATCAGGCTGTGGCTCATCCATGACCCAAGGCATGACCCCGTCGTCTGCAGAATTCACCCTGCCTGGGGAATCATCACTACTCTCATGCGTAATGTCTACAATTCTTGGTATCGCCGGCAGCGAGAGTCCCAGCTCCACAAATCTCGAGCGAAGCAACGGCAGCAAAGCCTCGTTACCCCCTCGGAACCTTCCAAGAACTTGGCCAAGATGCATCAGGTACTCTCGAGGACCAATGCGAGTGTCTTCGGTCCAACGATGCGGCATACACAACATTACATCAGCGATCGTGTTGGCGAACTCGAACAGCTTGAGTTCCATGCCCGAGCCGTGGGCTTCGAGACTGTCCACTGAGAGCTCCGCGACCTCTGATAGTAGATCTCTCGTTGCCTGCAGAGGGAAAAGTACGCTGGCGATGTCACCGCCTGGATCGGTGGTCATCTGGATGCGTGATACTGCTAGTTTCCAGAGGTGCAGCTTTGTCCAGTGTTGAGTGACTCTCACGTCGGCCTTTTGTAGCTGGTTGTAGGGTTGGTCTGGGGCTGGGAGGTGCAATAACTGTGCGTAAGACGTTCGCAGGGCGGCGTGTGTGGCGTCTTGGGATGCCTCGGCGAGGGCTTTGAACATGCTGCAAAGTGACGTGAAGGCTGACAAGGTGAAGGGCTCGGTGCTGGCGACGGGAAGTGGCAGATTCGAAGGTACTGCTAGTGTGAATGGCAGGTCGTATTGAAGTGCGTGGGCCCTTTGCAAAGTGGATGTTAGAAATTGGCGAAGGATTCCAATAGCAGAATCAATGGAACCTACCGTTCGGTGATGAACAGAAGCCAGAGCATTCTCAAATGATCTCCGGCATCCTCAACAGACAACGTTTCATAATGATAAGCCTTGTGTAGATCAAGCATATGGGCCACGGAGATCGCTTCTCTAAGGGTCAAAGTGCTGGTCCTTTGCTTCTTCATGTGGAGATAAGCAACATGTAGGAAGAAACTTGACCGGAGAGAGTCGATGGAAGGATGCTCTCGATAGTCGTGTACCCGCCGTAATGACTCTATCTCGTCCATGATGAGCTCTGGTTGCAGCAAGCTCCCATCCAGGTCGCTGGCGGTCAGCTGTAGCTGTAGCACCGTGGCAATGCATATGCTTGATGCAAGTATGTATGCTTCTGGATCAGGTGTCTGGACACATAGCCGTGTCGTGTGAGAGTCCTTATTGACAATCGGCCAGACAGGGTATAATTTGTGGTGAAAAATGTCCAAATAGAGTAAGAGGTGATCCACGGTAATCTTGTAAGGGTAGTTGGGGATGTCATTCCATGTTGAAGGGTCAAACTGGCCAACATTCACGTCAACACCCTGATCGTTGGTGGTAGACCAAGCTTCAGTTGCCCGCGGTTCCAAGTTAGGAATTTCCACGGCGATTTGGTCGGCATCATCCTCGGGCGAGTGTGTCCATGCGATGGGTGAGTTGTTGTTGTTCGCTAATGGTCGCAAATCTTCTGGTCGCAAGGGTCGAACAAGAGGCTGTGCTTCTTGGACTTTCGCCAGTCTTTCCAATGTCCTCTTTTTGACACCTTTGGGGCCAGACTTAAGACGTGGTCTCACTCTAGTACAATTCAGTTCGGCGTCCTGGCACCGGATGCATGGCGAAAGCCCGTCACACCGCACCCTGCGGACAGCACATGCATCACAGACTCGCCGTTGGCTCATCGTGCACCAATGACCCAAAGAAGAGGAAGAGGCAGATCATCGCAGGTAGTTTAATGTAAAGGTCGTCGACGAGTGGTCGCGATGCAGAAAGATGGAAGATAGGCGAAGTAAGGAAGAGACAAGCACGGGCAACTGCCAAGCAAGCGGGGTGTGGCAAAGGTACAGTATACATTCCTGCATGGCCATTGCAAATCTATACGGTAAAACAATTGTGACTATTCTTGTAACTTATGAGTTGATCGGAGTCTCCCCCCGATGGGGTCATTCGCCAGAACTTTGTCTCACCAGCGGGTGCATCGAGAAGTTTTCACGATCTCGTTCTGCCCAGAAGTAGCGAAAATGTGTTGCGGACTTACGACGAAAATCTTCAAGAAGATCGATGGAGAAACCTCCTGATAGCATGAAGAGGCAATAATCTATGTATACTACGGCACTTCACAGAACCTCCCCGAAATCAAAGCCGACTAGATACACGTGACTGTGCACATGCAAACGCCTCAAACGGTCTTAACGACACAGCATCAGCACCCAAGAGTAGATCCCCATACGTGCTGATCAATAGATGTTCCCTTCTGGCACCATGCAAGCCTAATGGCAACCTCCACTCAATTGGGCGCTCGCGGAAGTTGCACACGACCAATACTGACTCGCCGTTGTAGCTTCGTGTGTATGCAAACACATCTTCATGTTCGGCATCCACCATCTCGAAGTCACCATACACGAATATGTCCGCCATCTCTTTCCGGAGACGCAAGATAGCAGACCAGTGTTCGAAAGGGCTTCCAGAGACACCGACTTGGGCTGCGGCGTTGCATTCGGTGTATGTATCATTGACGCGGAACCATGGCTGCCCGCTTGTGAAGCCTGCGTGTTTGTCTGTCGACCACTGCATGGGAGTCCTGGCATTGTCTCTCGATTTTGTGTGGTACTGCAGTTTGGCTAGAGCTTTTGCATCGTCGTCTTCAGGTTTGGCCTCACACAGCTCGTGCCAGTGATTTAGCGTTTCTAAGTCTCGGAACTCCTCCATCTCCCAGTCTGAAGGTATGTTCGACATTCCTAGCTCTTGCCCTTGGTAGATGAAGAGGGTTCCGCTCTGTAGTCCGAGGAAAGTTGCGAACATCTTCGCAGCCTCTCGCCGGAATTGTGGCTTGTCTGAGCCCCAGCGCGAGATGGTACGAGCCTGGTCGTGATTTTCGAGATACAGAGCGTTCCAGCCGCCATTGTTGTACATGAAGCGCTGCCATTTGTTGACGATGCTCTTGAGTTCCGACATCTGCCACTCTTGAGGTGTGAACTTCCCACCCTTTCCGTGGTCAATGCCTTCCACGATCTCGAAATTGAAGATCATGTTCAACTCGTTGCGATGCGAACCAACACATCTCAGAATCTCATCGGGATCTTCGACCCAAGGCATCTCGCCAACGTTGAAAGCATCGTATTCTTTCATGATGCCGCCCATGACTTGCAGATACTCGTGAATGCGAGGCCCATTGGCATAATGCTCCGAGCCGTGGTGGAACTGCCGTTCTGGGTGTACGATCTTGGCATCTGGCAGGGCCGGATCCTTGCTGATGAGATTGATCACATCCATGCGGAAGCCATCAACGCCCTTCTCCAGCCAATAGCGCATTGTGTCGTAGATGGCTTCCCGCATTGCATCGCATTCCCAGTTCAGGTCTGGCTGTTCGCTGGCAAAAAGATGCAAGTAGTATTCGCCAGTAAGCTCGTCGTATGTCCACGCACCGCCACTGAAGTACGAGCTCCAGTTATTTGGCGGCTGACGATTGCCATGCTCGTCAAATCTGGGCTTCCTCCATATATACCAGTCGCGATAAGGGCTGTCCTTGGAGGATCGAGACTGCTGGAACCACTCGTGCTGATCTGATGTGTGGTTCACGACGAGGTCCATGACCAACTTTAGGTCTCTCTGGTGCAGACCGGCGATCAAGTTGTCCACGTCGTCCATAGTACCGTATCGTGGGTCGATAGCTCGGTAGTCAGCAATATCATAGCCCATGTCGATCAAGGGGCTTTTGTATATGGGACAGACCCAAACAACATCGACACCAAGTGCCTTGATGTAGTCGAGTTTCTCGATGATGCCAGGTATGTCACCAACGCCATCGCCATTGGAGTCTCTGAAAGAGCTAGGATAAATCTGGTAGATCGATGCTTCTTTCCACCAGGCGCGCTGGATCTCTTGTGGTGAGTTGGATTGCATGTGGCCGCTGGAAGACATTGTTGTGGAGGATTGAGAAGAGAGAATGGTGATGGAAAGAAGGAGCTTTCTTCAATCTAAACCATTTAAGAATCAGAAGCTACATTTTGCACGCAGGACCTGATGCAGGTGGCATTGATCATCCGTAGGAACTACAGGCTTCCTGTGGGCCAGGTCCTGATGGAAGACCACGGCGGGGCGGCAGTTGACGCGAGTTGACGCGATGATTGTCGTTGAGATTCTCGGCTGCTGTCTCGGGTGAATTATGTTGCCAAGATCGAGATTATCAGAACTATACATAAATTAGCAGGTACAAGACGGGCTTGCAGTCACCGAAAGTTGTCGCTGCTTTTTGATATTCTCGACAAGACCATCGCAAAGATTCTCGCAAAGATTCTCGCAAAGACTCTCGCAACGTTCCTCGCGCTACGCTATTCAATTTTGTGCCCCAGAACCTTCTCCATGTCGCCTCCGCCTCTCCATGTGCATCTCCACAATCGCTAACAATGGCTGGGAAAAGACGGACTTCGGCAAGCTCCATCGCGGCCAGATCCTGGTTCTTCAGAATGAGATACAACGAGACTCTTTGACAGCACCTGACCACGCCTTGACAATGAGACTATAAAGACCTCACTTTACCCCCAGCATTAGACTCTACATCAGATCTCAAGTCACCAGCTTCTTACACCATCGGCCAGTCTACAGCAACGATCTAGGTATCTCACGACTGATCAGCACACCTCGTTGCTCCAAGCGTTATCGGCAAGCGTCAAACTCGATATCATGGGCGGCCCATCTGGCGTTGTTGCCTCCAGCGGCAATGAAGCCTACAAGACTCTGACCAACAACGTGAACCCTTCTTGGATTCGTGACAGCGGTCTTCGTCGATTGAACTTCGCCATCGGTGCCATGTTTGCATCGGCAGCCGCTAATGGTTACGACGGTTCTCTGATCAATGGGCTGCTTGCCATGCCATACTTCAACCAGAACCTTGGCGACCCAGCTTCAACTCTTCTGGGTATCACCCTCGCTGGAATCAGTCTTGGTGGTCTTCCATCTTTCATCCCAGCGTCGTACGTTTCCGACTACCTGGGCCGTCGGATCACAGTAGCCATTGGATCGACCCTTATGCTGGGTGCAGCAGTCATTCAATGCGCAACTTCCGGCGTATACGCGTTTCTCGGCACCCGCATCATGCTTGGTGTTGGTCTGGGATTCGCCCAGACAGCCGCTCCGCCGTTGACCGCAGAAATCGCCCACCCGAAACATCGCGCCAATATCACCAATCTTTTCCAAGCGATCTGGTTCTGGGGTGCTATCGTCTCTGCTGTCATGTCTCTCGGGTTCCTCTTCGTCGATAACCACTGGAGCTGGCGTATCCCTTGTCTGTTCCAGGGCTTTTTCCCGGCTATCCAGCTCATTGGCCTTTGGTGGGTGCCAGAGTCTCCTCGATGGCTCGTTTCCAAGAATCGCCACAGCGAAGCCCTCCAGATCCTCGCGAAATACCACGCCAACGGAGACACGAACGATCAGCTGGTTCAATTCGAGTATCTGGAAATCTGCCATGCTCTTGAATTGGAAAAGGAAGCCTCAAGCTCAACTGGCTGGTCGACTTTCTTTGCCACGAAAGGCAACAGGCACCGCCTCTTAATCTGCGTCCTGGTCGGCTTCATGATTCAGTGGGCAGGTACGAAATCTAGGAAAGACACTCTTCAATCGAAATCAGTATACTAACATTATTTGCAGGAAACGGCATCGTGTCTTACTACCTTGCGCCTATTCTCAAGAGCGTAGGCATCACCAGCTCTGTCACACAAGCCGTCATCAACCTCGCCCTCCAGATTTGGAACGCCTTCTTCGCTTTCGGTGGTGCACTGAGCGCTGAACGCTTCGGCCGTCGTCCACTTTGGCTTATTTCTGCTTGTGGCATGTTGGCCTCGTTCATCGTTGTCACTGCGCTAAGCGCAACCTTCGCGGAGCATGCAATCAAGGCTGCTGGAAGCGCCACAGTGGCATTCCTCTTCATCTTCTTCGCCTTCTATGACATCGCCTTCACCCCGCTATCAATTGCTTATCCAGTGGAGATCCTTCCTTTCTCCCTTCGAGCTAAGGGCCTTGCTGTCAACCTGACTACAGTATTCTCGGCTGGCTGTGAGTTTGAATCCATTGCATTTTATCGTATAACTCTAAGATCTAATTTATACTTTTAGTCTTCAACCAATTCTGCAACCCCATCGCCCTCGAAGCCATCGCCTGGAAGTTCTACTTCGTCTACATTGGCACTCTCACAGCAATGATTCCCACCATCTACTTCCTCTTCCCAGAGACGAAGGGCCGCACCCTTGAAGAAATTGCCAAAGTGTTCGACGGCGAGGCAGCCGAGGCCGAGGTTTTTAGACAAGCTTCGCTCGGTCTTGACGAGAAGGAAAGGGCCGTGGAGAAGGGCATCGTGAATATTGACCACACGGAGAAAATTTGAGGCGATGCTTGTTTGTCTTCACATGGAGGTTTGGCCGTCCAAAATAGCAAGACGTGGTAAAAGCATTCGATCTGAGCAATGACAAATTCCATCGAACATCTGATGCAAATGCCATCAGGCCATCACTCTTACGTCACTGTCAGTAATATCACAATAAATCTGATCGTGATCATGCGATGCAAAGGCACGTAGTATGCAGTCGCTCAACTCAGAGATCCGTGCTTTGAAACGTGCTTGCATACTGCACGCCCTTTCCCGGGAACCTAGAACCCGCCACCTGGTCATGTATCACGCAATCGCAAACCTACGCCAGATACTGATGGGTCTCATCAAACGTACCTTTGCTTATCTCTAACTTCTTCCAAATATCATGTCGTGTTATCCCATGCGATTGCTCAGGTCGTTCCCCAGTGAATAGCGGTGTCATGAGTGGCGTAAGTTACGGTTCAAGCATAAGAGTTGCATTATTGGCGAAATGTTCCCTCAAACAAAATATTGGTGCGCGCTGTCCGACGTTCGCTGTCCGAATCATCGCAGCAGTCACAGAGAGTATGGATGTTGATACAAAGGCCGTGGACAAGGTAAACGAGAGTCAGGCAACATTCGCCATTGGTTGGCTCCATACAACAAATATGCATCCTCGAACACCGGAGTACATACACATACTGTTTGCTCGCTAAGATCGCCGTATACCCTGGCTGCCTACGTATCGCGTTCTGAGATGGCAGATATCTCTTGATCATATCTTCGTAAATCGCACACATTCTTACAACACCCATGTCTATTGTTGTAGACAAACGCACCCCAGTCTCCACTCCGCTACATGCTATTGAAAAACTCCAAGCCACCCAGAAACCATCTATGTCGTGCTTTTGTGGGGTCGGCACTTGTTTCGGGAATGCTTACACGAGTAATTTGAGGTACAAGATCTGGGTACCGGGCACACAGCATGTCCCAGACGACGCCGATTTGGACTGGATGCCAGTTGGCCAGCCATGGCCAGCGTTTAAGGCGCGCCTCAAAGTCGTCGCAGTTGTTGATACGTGCTTTGCGCAACGCTTGGTAGAGAAGCTTGACCATGTTTGATGTTTGAGGGAGTTCATGTGCTCGCACGCTTGCAGCTAGAGTGAAAAGAACCCACAAAAGGGAATCCATGCCGGCGGCGATGTACCATTGCGTGATCATGTCTTCAAAGCTGTCGATTGTTTCGGTCGCAACTTGTATGAGGCCTAGATGTGTTTCACGCGCCTGTGGAGTATAGAAGCGGGCAGCCATCCATACGTGTAGCTGTATTGCGGAGGTGACCAGTAAGATTGGTGAAGTGAAAACGTCGCCTTCGCTGCGTTTTGCACGGGCTTGCACCACCCTGAGGCCATACTCCAGGGCATAGACTTGCCCAAACGGTGGCGTTTCCGAGTGTCCAAGGACTTCGGTACAGTAACAGAGAGCATGCAGTTTCCCAAATAGGTCAGACGCCATGTCCAACGTGAATACCGGTGATCTTGGACATAGTGAAGCGTTGGTGGCTCCCATCCGGAACGCTTCGCGTTGTTGGAAGCGGAGCGATTGAGGTACCTCACGAAAGATCGCAGGGACATAGAAGGGCAATGATGGCTCGGAATTAGTGAAAAGGGCTTGACGGAAGTCGATCCAGGCAAGATATAGCCAGCCCTGTGGTGGCATTGCAGGCATGTCGATGAAATTACGCACTGCGCGGAGGTGTGTTCCTGCAGCTTCGAATTGGTCATCGCGAATGTCCAAGTACGCTAATACACCCATGGCAAGTACTGTTGCTGGGTCTGGTCCGTCGGAAGGCGATTTCTGAATGTCGGAGACGATATTTTGGATAATCTGGCCTTTCTGCTCATAGTATTGAGAGCGTGCACCTCCTTGCCCAAGGATGGTCTTTTTGTGTAAAGCGAATGCACCAAGAGCTGCAAAAATAGATTGGCTTTCTTTGCCCATCTCCCAGATGCCTTTCACCCAATTGTTGTGGACAGCACCGAAAGATTCGGCATCCTTCTCAGGAAGCTGGCATGCAAAATACCACTGGCCAATCTCCTCAACATCCTCGCCGTTCGCGCCGAGTAGAAGGTGCTGAGATGGCCCAGTATATTCGGTAAGGAAAGGCATGCCTGCTTGAGTTACATGCATCTGTGGTGGTTCTGAATTTTGGCCGTATGCAACAACGCCCCTTGAGATGATTTCCTCATCGGCGCTGTCGTTATCGTCGGCCATCGTGATTGTCGACGGCGAAGTGCTGCCATCGTCCACAGCCCGTGTCCGTGGGGCCAAGAGCTGTTTGCGGTCTGACATCCTCCTTTGCATGAGTTTTTGGCGATGTATGCGAGGCGAGTGTGTTGCCACAAAAGCCGGTTTCACGGCATCGGTGTGCCCAGGAGCCGACTGGTGGGAGTCCCAACGCGATATAGGGTTTGGCATCTCATGGACCATGCCCTCTAGCGGCCAGGTGCTTTCATCTGGAGCGTAGGCAGCCATGCCTGTCGGTGTCGTTCATAGTGTGTGTGATGTTGTTGCTCAAAGAGAAGGCCCACCAACGCGTACTATCAACTGACATGCATGCTCCGGTGTGCTCGCGCGCCGCTAGGTCATAACATCATGTCGCAGCTGAGCCATATTTGCCACGTAGCCCCGCACGGAAACGCCAATTAAGGTTGCCGTTAACCGACTGCGACGGTGGGCAATAGGGTTGCGTGGAAGAGAAAGTATAATTGAGTGCAAGCGATTGTGGTGCTGATCGAACCCTGACGGAGGTGCAGTCCGCGATCCACTCCCTTGGCGCACATGGATGTATGGTGGATCTGCCTCTGAATCTGCGTCCATCACGGTACGCGAAGCTACGCGAGCCGTGTTGACCTTGGTGCTCAAGCCCCCGGGTAATGATAACCGATTTGCTCTTTGTTTCCCCTGGTCTTCGTCCATTCCTTCCATCTTACCATCTGGCAGGTTTCAAGCACTTGGTCACGCGCGTGTGTGCTGGAGAAATACCAAATCATTGATCTCAGCAGCTTCCACTCCGCTTCAAAAAATTGCTAGCGACGGCATTATCCAACGATTGGTCATCTGAGAGATAACCATGTCTATCCATATCAGAGTGCTACGCACAAGCAGGTAGGTTGCACCGCAGGAACAACATGGCTGAGCGCATGCCGTGAGCTGCATCTCAAGGCTTCTACGAGAGCTTGGGATTGGTGATCAAGCGAGCTGAGCTGGGGGAGATCGAGGCTATGAGCTCCCAAAGCCTCATTCTGCGACTGCGGCAGAAAAGCTCAGCCTTGCACGTTACTGCCTGGGTTTCAGCCCATCATGACACCTCATGATGGCCATAGAGGTTCGTGATCAAAGGATAATCTGACAGCCTCTGACACTGTGGTAACCAAAACAACGAACCAACAAAACCGCGAAGCAATATGGATCCTCTGTCAATAGCATCCGGAGTTGCAGGCCTGGTCACACTTGCGGACGTGGTCATATCAAGGACCTACAACACCGTCATCGCTTGCAAACATGCAAGCGAAGACTCGCGGAAGCTGCTTCGCGAGGTCCAAGCGCTTGCAGGCATACTTCAGAGCCTCTCCTCCCTCGAGAGTAAACTAGGCACATCAGCTTTGCAATCACACATACCGGCGGCGCAGATTCTGTCTTGCCAGCAAACACTGCAAAACATCCGCGACAAGCTTGAGAAGTCTGATCCGAAAGAGGATGGGATATCGATCTTTCAAAAAGCGAAGAGAACCCTCAAGTGGCCTTTGAGCTCATCGGATACCGAGAAATTCCTGGCGGAGATGGAACGGCACAAATCCACATTTGACCTCGCGCTGTCGGCTGACGCTTTGGATGCAATACTGTCTTCACAACAAGCTGGGGAAAGGACAGACACCAAGATTGATCACGTCGTCCAGGCGTTGGATAGATTTTGCAAGATTGAGAATACAAAAGAGCAACGCAGGATTCTGCAGCTGATTGACGCTGGTGATGCCGACGAGGCCTATCGGGCCAATATGAAGCTTCATCAGCATGGCACTGGGCTTTGGTTCCTCGAAGAAGGCAAACCTTTCAGCACGTGGCTTGCAATTCCATGCTCAAGATTGTGGGTGCACGGTATTCCTGGGGCAGGCAAGACAATTCTGTCCGCTCTAGCCATTGGCAAGGCTGCGGAGTCGGTATCCACTACTCATGGAATTGTATTCTACTACTGCAGCCACAGGAATGAGCTGTCCCGCCATCTGACTGGAATCCTAAGATGTCTTGTCGGGCAGCTTGCTCGCCAAAACAGACAATGCATGTCCTTACTTGAGGAGAAGTTCGGACCACAAGATCACACATCAGTTCAATCCTGGACTCGTAATGATGACGAGCTCGAAATACTTCTTCGGAAAATGCTTCGACGATTTGATGATGTGTCAATCGTCATCGACGGTATCGATGAATGCCACGAAGTGACCATAGTGACAGATACCCTTGCAGCGATTGCCAGCGAAGTTGCAGGTGTTCGAACCCTGATCTTCAGTCGCAAAGAAGCTGAGATGGAACCATTTCTCGAGGAGTTTGTTTCGATGTCGATTGCGGCGGAGAGTCAAGACCTCCGGCTGTACGTCCCTGCTCAAATCGAGGCTCGAACACGACTCCGAAAGTTGAGAATAAAGGACTCTAACGTCAAGGACGAAATCATTGAGACACTGGTCAACGGTGCAGACGGCATGTGAGTATGCAGTAAAGTGCTGATGATGTCACTTCATTGATTTTGTTAACAACTGATTAGGTTTCGGTGGGTCGCTTGTCAATTGGACCACCTCTGCGACCTTACAACGGACGACGAGAGATTGTCCGCGCTGAAGCGGTTGCCACGCACCCTCGAGTCTACGTACGACCGGATACTGGAACGCGCGCACAGCCGCGGTAGCGTTGCGTGTGGTCTTGTCCACAGATCTCTGCTCTGGATTATCCACCATACGCCGGAGACACGCCCATTGACCATACAACAAGTTTGCGAAGCAGTGTCCATCGAGGACCACGCATCGTCGCTTAACCCAAGAAAGCTTGTTGACGCTGAGGAGATACTGATCAATTGTAGCAGTCTAATCAGGTTGTCAGCAAATGGTGATCGGGTAGAGTCTGCACATTTCACCGTCGAGGAATATCTGCGAGCTATCGATCCGATTCGCAAACCACATCTTGCACAATTCCGCCTGTGCGATGATCTTGCAAACAATTGGAAAGCTGCGACTTGTCTGACGGCTCTTTCATTCGACAATATCATGATTGACAACGCGAAGGACCTTTCATCGTTACTGCGGTGGCTCCAAGAGTTCCCTTTCTACTACCATGCTGCCACATGTTGGTTCCGCTACGTATCACATTGCCAGCTCAATGACGATATCAAGTCCATGACAACGGAGTTGTTTTGTTCTACTCCAGGGAACAATTTCGAGGTTTGGAAGCACGTTTGGCTCCTCGGCTGGGATGACTTAAATGCTACACGCATGTGTCCGGTTGGTTCAATACCCTGGCAAAGCTCTGATCGCGCCAATGATGCGGGTCTCTATCGACCATCATCACGCACGACATCACGCACGAGATCATCCACAACATCGCGTACGACATCGCCCACGCCATCACCAGAGGTAATCGATGGTAGCTGCAGGACGCGCAATTCAAGGTGGGTGAGATGCCTTGGTGTCGCTGCTAATTCAACCAAACTACATTTTGCTGCTATGCTTCATCAAGAGCATCTCATTGTGCCACTGTATAGGGAACCTGGGCAGCTTGGTGCACACAATGAAGTTGGCACACCTCTTCATTGCGCACTTCTCGGAATTTATGTGCTCAGAATCATTATCTTGGGCGAAGGCTTAGAAGATTTTACGCCAAATGTAACCTGGGGGGGAGACGATCCGGCGGCAAAGTCTACGGTCAAGACACTTCTCCGTCTCGGTGCAGATTTGAATGCTGTCTTTCGATTGGCCGACGGAACGGAAAGGTCAACAACCTTCATCGCATACTGGACTGAGTTTCTCCAGGACGTCCTTGCATGCGGTGCTACAGTAGACCGTGCAGTCATCGACAAGTTGTGCGAAAATAAGAGGAACGATGACGATATCGGGTTCTTGCGTACCATTGACATATGTAAACTTCCTGAATGCGATCGACCGGCTGCCATTGGGCTCTTACGTTCTCTTGGGGACCCACCGGAGCAGATGGTAGACAAGATTCCGGATCGATCGTTCTTCGTCCGAGATCATCCGCAGAAGTTACTCCCAGAATACGAGGACGCGCTCATCGACGCCTGCGACAACGACGATCTACCGGTCTTCCGGTGGGTATTCGAGGCCTCAGGTATCGACATCAATTACCGAATTCATGGGGTCACTCTCCTGCAAACAGCCTGCTCGTCGTCGTCAGAGTCTTTGGCGGAGTATTTGATTTCGCATGGTGCGAACGTCAACGAGCCCACGACGACAGCTAGCACACCTTTGGGCTGTTTGATCGCTCACAAACCTTCCACGGGCTCCACGCTCAAAATCATGAAGTCTTTACTTGCGGCCGGCGCCAGCACAACGTTCCTGGACAACTGCAACAATAACGTCCTCATGATTTGGGTCGACCAAAGTTACCCTCCCGAGAAAATTCAGCTATTCAAAGAGATTTCAGAAATTCTTTTATCGTCTCAGCCCGATCTATCACAGCGCAATGATGACGGCCGAACTGTCTGGCACATCCTGGCGGCGAACACCTACGGAAGCAAGATGATGGACATCCTTGAGAGTGACAAATTATCAGATGAAAGTGTGCGATCATCAATCGGCTTGCTTGACAACCAAGGCTGGACTCCGCTCCATGTCGCTGCATCGAAAGGCCACGGAAAGATGATGCGGGCTCTCATCGACTCTGGTAGCGAGACTACACAAAGAACACCCGAAGGAAAGACAATCTTGCATCTAGCGACAGCAGCACTGGGTCAGTCGCGTCTGGCTTTCAAAATTGCAGTGAACGCAGATTGGGATGATGCTGCCAGGGAGTCTGATGGCCCTGCTGCACTCATCGATTGGGCGGCTAAGTACTGCGAAACATATCATGAGTGTCCAGTTGATATGGCGGAACGTCTCAACAACGCTATCATCAAGCTCACAGTATTCGCATCTGCTACCTCTAACCTAGAGAAGAGCTACGTTGCTTGCATCGACCGCATGGTTCGCAAGCTCATTCTGTTTGTGAACCACTGCCCTCCAACGTGTCAACTTTGCAACGCGTTCATAAAATGCTTTACTTTGCTTCTGCAACACTCAAGTGAAGTTCAAGCATCGACTGGAGATATTCTTGCTGCTCTGATCACGTTATGCGACGGCCTATGCGGCCAGACTCTGTATGGAGTGATCGGCGAGCCTCTCTGCTCGAAAGCAATCTGCGGAATCCTCGAGACCATGGCTTTCACAAATGATCTGGAACGTTATCTCAAACAGTCCCGCTTTGTCGATATATCAGTTTCTTCCGGACGAATAGATTTGATTAATGCTATCCTCAAATCAGGTATCGACGTCGACAAGGTCGGGTTTTGCGTAGATGATCTGTCCGTTCTCCAGCGCCTCTGTCAATGTGTGGCACCAAAGTCCGCTATTGGGAATGTACTGTCTCGCACAAAGTCATTGAAAGGATGTACTAGAGTGGGAGAGACTCTACTGCATCTTGTGCTTCAACCTAGACGTGACGGTGTTCAACGGCAAACGCAGGAAGAAGTCTCACGTCTCCTGATTCAAGGCGGTCTCGATGTCAACGCCAAACTGCTCAGAACTGGTATGACCGCTCTTATGATTTCTTCGGCCTCCGGGTGGCCAGAGATGACCAGTATCTTGCTGAAAGCCTGTGCGGACGTATCCCTGTGCGACTTGTGGGGATACAACGCTCTGTCATATGCCAACCACCACAATTGCGCCCCAGTCATCGAACAGTTGATTGCTCATGGGAGCCCTTTTGCATACGGCAAGACGCTTTTGACCAAATTCAGACCTGGGCGTGTCATATTGATCGGGCCTTTCCAGGCAGCCGCCGAGGCAGGTTCCCTAGAGGCCTTGAGGGCTCTTTATGGGCTCACTGCGGTGGAGAAAGATGTCGAGGTTCGACTCAAAGTACCGTCGCCTCTCTGGGTTGCATGTGCCGCCAACGCGCGTCTAGAAATCATTCAGTTCTTACTCAAGAATGATCCTCAGATCAACTACAGCGACACAGTAGAGCGTATGACGCCGCTTCACGTCGCCGCTACCCTCGGGGACATGAGAGTGATCGAGCCTCTATTGGACGCTGGTTGTGATCCGCGCGCCAGGGATTACAACGGACTAATTGCGGCGACGCACGCTGCGATTGGTGGCCACCAAGAGGTCATGAGGCTCTTGCGATGTACTTCTTCCGCAGAGACGTCCGACGAGCGAATTTCGGTCGATCAACAACGCTTCTTGGAGGTCGTCGCAGAGGATACCATAAGCGATTATGTCATGACAATTGCCACTACTGGAACTCCGGAACAACTTCAATGTTATGCACTGGCCGGTGGCGACCTGAAGCTACGATTCCGGTCATGCGTATGCACGCCCATTATCGCTGCACTCATCTGTGGCAAAGAAGACATAGTGAAATACTTGCACAGTCTTCACATCAGACCGATCGGCAAAGCCTGTCACACTCATTTCCCTTGCAATTCAAACGGGCTTACTGCCGATATGGCCCTTGGCCTGGTGACTGCCCAGTGTAATCTACTGGAACCATTACGACGCGTTCTGACAGATTCAGCACCCGCCGTGACATCATACACTTTCACCTATGCGATGCACTCCGCTGCCGCTAACGGTAATACCGAAGCCCTCGAGCTCATGTTAGCCAATGACCAACTGGTAAAGCATTTGCCTCTCCTCCGATATCGAAGTTTGCCCATCTATCGCGTGGAGAACGGCCAATGCTCTTCCTATCTCGAAACAAATGGCACAGTACTGCACACCGCGGTACAAGCAGGACGCCTTGAAAGCGTTAAAATACTTCTGCAAAATCAATTTGACCCAGATGCCTTCGATCTGGACGGGATGCCAGCCTCGCACATTGCTGCAGCGCACGGTCGTGAAGATCTGATGGAACTACTATTGTCACACGGTGCCTCCGTCGATGTCAGAGATGCTTACATGCGGACCACACTTGGTGCGGCATTACAGAGTGGACAATTGAACATCGTCCGCCTCCTATTGGATCGTGGCGCCGATATCTCGGCCAGAGATTATCAAAACCAGAGTCTGTTCCATATTGCGAGTTTGAGTGGAAACCCGGCTATGTTCTTCGCTCTGACCAATGCTGGTTTATCGGCCTCCATCGAGGATATCTTCTCGTGGTACTGGGCAGGCCACTGGCAAACTTGGACGACAGGGGATCGTTTGAAGCGACTGATGATCGCGCCAGAGATCTTGATACCACGAGGAAATACTGTTGAGACGAAGGCGGTATTGAACCTTGTACCGTCACATTGTCGCAAACTCAACCTGACATGTAGGGTCATGCACGCTCGCATGTCAGTGCTTTACAGCGCTTCGACCCTCGTTGATCTGGAAACGATGGTTTTGTTATACAACGCTGGTGCAATGTTGAACTTCGAAGGCGGAGGAGAAGGCACACCACTTATGGGCGCATGCAAAGCCGGACGACTCGAAGTGGCGAAGTTTCTCGTGCGCCACGGAGCTATCCTAAACTACGAGAAACATGGCGTTCAGGTCAGCGCTTTCGACAAAGCCGCATCATATCCCAAGATCCAGCGCTGGCTTTTGGTCGAGCGGTTCACCGATCAGCGAATGATCCTTGATGGAGAGATGACAGGCGCGCAAGCGGCAGACATGGTGGAAGCAGAAAATTGGAGCGATGAGATTGCGGATGTCACCCTTGATCTGGTGCTGGAAGATGACCTTGAACGATATTTGGAGAGCAAGAACTGGTTCCTTCCTATGAGGCGTTTCGTTGATGATGGTCAAGGCGCATTCGCTCGTGTGCCTATCCTGCAAGCGGAGTTCGCGCGATACAGACCGCTGGATTTCGATGTCTCGCCAAAGTAGATTCGGGAGGCAGCGTTATGGTATCAGTGGTGGTTTGTTCGTGTTGTGCCGTGTAGATTTTCTGTTGTATAGAGCGATTGATACCATATCCATTTACTTCACTACAAACCAGACCGCCCCAAGTGCAAGCAATGATCCAACTCCAGCGGCCTGCTTGACCCAGCTACCACCCTCATGCGCCATATCAAGCGCAACTCTGGGCTGGCTCTGCTTCGTCGGCGACGTGACTTTCTCACTCGCTTCCGCAGGCTTCTCCTGCGCAGCTACTTCGTCTTCCTCTGCTGCCTTAGCAAGCTCAACAAATCGCTCCAACTTCTTCAGATCCTCCTGCCAGCTTGCCGCCGACTCGTCGTTAGCGCTGTCTACTTCGACACCCTGCACATTGCCGAAGAAGTCCAAGACCCGGCGGTCTCGTGCACCCTCGCGGCCACCCGGGAAGAGATCATGGCGCACGCCTGCTTCGCTGTGCACGCGCTCGAATGTGTAGTAGTCGAACAGCTCACCGAGTCGGACGTCGGAAGAAGTGCTGTTCAGGCGTGATTCGAGAAACTCGAGATTTGTGTACGTCCAGCGGTCGATAACGGCCACACCAACGTCTTGGTCTGCGTGGTGCGAGTATGAGCTCTGGTCTTTCGCGGAGGAGCCAGTAGCAATAATATTGGGTGTGTAGAACGCAGGGTACATGGTATTCGCTTGGCAAGTGTCGATCATAAACAGCAACTCGTTGTAGCGCTTCTTCTCCCACATCTGCTCGAAAGCATCTGCTAGATCGAAAGACGAGATCTCCTCCGCATCCTGGAACTTCAAGAACTCGTTGCCGCCGTGTCCAGTCATGTAGATCAAGATGTTGCTCCGGTCGTCTGTCATCAGGCGCTTGCTCACGGGCTGACTACTAGGCCAGCGGTCCGTCAAAAGCCGTATGAAGTTCTCCACTGTCACCTCGTTTCCTCTGTAGTCCACCTCGATTCCTCCCATGCCCTCCTTTTGCTCATCCGTTCCGTCCCCTGTGCCCTTGTCGTCGTACAAGTCCAGCAATCTGCTCTTGTCGTTGAAGACCGTGCCGGGGAAGCTATTGCGCGGATTGCAAGCCATATCATCTGGAAGCATGAGGATGATCTGGCTGTCTGGAATGCCTAGGCGCTTGACTGTGCGGTACATCGAGAGTACATTGGCGAGATGGCGGTAGTTGAACCAGAAGCGCGAGGTGCTGACCAGGACCGCCCAGTTTGAGGTATGGGTCGCGCTCGCGAACGCGAGGAGAAGCGCCAGGCAGGCGAATATGTATGTGAGGTGCGCCATATCAAGGTAATCGTGATCCTATCCTCGCAGTCGGACTAGTGGACTATGTGGTCGCTAGCAGCGGTTGTTGGCTTCAGGTACTGGTGTAGTGCATGGCAAGAGGGTGATTGCTAGGATCCCCTATGTCCAGCAATGCTGACGATCAGCACTATTGAGGTGTGAGGTTGCAGAATGTAAAGTGTACAAACATGTCAGGAAGGACAGTAGGATTCGATTGGTAATACTACAGCACCCTTACTTTGGCATGTGAAGCCCGTCCCACTTCTTTATGCAGAACGCGGGGATACAGTATCGATCACGCAAAGTACAAAACTGGTGGTCACCTTAACGAAAACCCTACCAGAAACAACACTTCTGGGTTAACACTCGATTGCAGTGAGTTCTCATGCGGCAGGCCTGAGGTTTTGAATTGCTTATATCGAGTTGTATCGATATTTCCATCCAGCCATCGAAAACACGACAAACCGTCTTGAAAACCCCCCAATAGTACATCCTACAAATCACTCTTGGACTGACTACAAGAGAGCTCGTTATGTATACGATCCAGTCTATCCCAAGCTCCCAAGCTCCCATGGGCAACTCTGCTTATACTTGCGTTGTCGAGAGTTTCGTGGTGGGATGGAGGATCAACGTTGATGTATGCTCCTGTATGGCCAAGCGTCCTTCGTTATGTTGCCATTGAAGAGTTGCCCTACCTTCGCAATGGGGCTGTTCTGCGATATGTACACACACTCCCGATACTTTGAATGGCTGCCATGTAGGTATGAGGCGATGTTCACCTTCGCAAGTCTATCCGCTACTTTGCTCAGTGGACATCGAGCTCTACCCCTTGCTCCCTCCAGCCCTCGAGTCGACACAGCATCCATTCTCGCTGTGTCAGAACATGTAGCCATGGCTCGTCGAGAACGCAAGTCCGTCATGGACTTCTTGCCGCTGACCAGTTGTTGAATCTCAGGCCCTTGTGCTCTGGAGTCTCCTTCGGGTCAAGAGTACGTATTCCATGGGGTGACGAGGCAAGTGGCTCGCTGCCATGGTTGAGAGGTACGGTATTTTCAGTGTTTGTAGGACCAAGCGGCTGCATCTCATACGAACTGGTGAGTACTACGTGCCAAATGCCGGGTCTATCTTGTAGTGGTGAACCGATGGACGTCCTCAGATTGCAGTTCGCCTACAGCGCTACTGCGTGGCGTGTCTGGATGGCGGAGTAAACAGATCCGGAGGTAGTCGAAGAAGAAGAGACGTTGCTTTGCGCTCTTGTAGATAAGGTATCAAGAGTCCCAAAGACCCCTTGCAGCGCGCCTTCCACATTTCACGGCAGGTCCGGCGCGAACGTTTGACTAAAGACAACTTCACTTCAGAGAAGCCATTAGTTGGCCAAGCCTGCGGTGAGTGTTCAGGCGACGCAACCACTGGCGTGTATGCCTCTGAGGGCCCACGAAGTCCGAAATGAAGACCTCGTGCTGTTCACCTTCAACATTGTTGACACAGCCTGCCAAACCAGCATTCGAGGGCTCGGGCAGCGACCGCAATTTCAGAGAAGCCGCATATCATGCTCAGATACAGCTAGCACCGAGCACTGGCATAGCCTGGCACATTCCAGGAGATCAGCCGTAGGTCAAAATCTGACCACAACACAAAGCGCAATATGTTTTTGGGACCGCATCATTGCT
>Ga0265797_10003343_pt1 | contig 25770 bp, 13 predicted proteins | sample P2T30metagenome_FD_192433 | JGI IMG/M metagenome (GOLD analysis project Ga0265797, IMG submission 192433) | Plant litter microbial communities from East Loma Ridge, Irvine, California - P2 T30 | ecosystem: Environmental > Terrestrial > Plant litter > Unclassified | place: USA: California... | reverse complement strand
AATTCTGCATGTTCTCATCTTCGAACAAGGACAGAGAGATAAGTCTGCAAGCCGACATCCTAGCCCTTTGATTACTGAGCTCTTCGCAGCCGGCAGGAATCGGCGCTCGCTGAGATATGAGCACGTAGCCCTCGAGAAAAATCAGGGTCGTTCGATCGTCACCGGTAGTGTCTTGTAACTTGCCATTAATCCGATCAAGCCTCGAGATTGATGAGCTTATCTCAAATTAAGCTCAAATAGAGGCCACACTCGATGTCGTCTTCTCATCCTTCCAGCATCTTCCAGCGTCATCGAGAAGGAGCCCGTTGCCACGCTACACGCTTCCAATCTCAGATCTAGAGTGCACGCCCATGAGCATTTAAGTCTACTCGGACAAGAGCAAGACATTTTCGCGGATGATGCCAAAGTACTACATACTACGTGGCAATCCAAACTCCGAGGTTCAGGGTTCTATATGCCCCTCAAGGACCAGAGCGAAACTGGAACGGGAGCGATTCTCTCTTGCGAACCGAGACGGGCCACTTGTTAAATTTATATATACGCAATTACTGTCGCTCACCTCATCGATTGCGATGGTTTCAATGAATCAACGAAACACGGTTCTATAGTGTAGCGGTTATCACTTCCGGTTCTGATCGACATAATCTCGATGATGTAGGACATCCGGGCGACCCCGGTTCGATTCCGGGTAGGACCTTTCCTTTTGCCTTTTGTTCGTGCATGTCTAGGACTATCGTTCCTCTACGGCGGGAATAGCGAAGATTGCAATGTCCGAGGACATGGGAGTGAAGCAGTACACGATTTCATCTCCAGACGATCCTTCCGAATATAACACTAACGCAAGTTATCAATGTCGCATATGAGCTTTAAGTTGCACGCACGTCTAAACGATAGAAAAGTTGCATGGATGTATGCGGGAAGAAATCATCGCCCACTATCTCTGCAATATGTACGGTTACTCGTCTGTAAGCTTCGTGCCATCAAAGTGAATACTCAAAGCTTCTCGTCGTCCTTTCCGCGAGTCGTCTGCAACGAGTTTACCGACGAAACATCAGGTGTGTGCTCAGCGGTCTCTTCGGTCATGAATTCGTCATCGTCATATTTTCTGTACTTGATCCAGAATACAACCGTCTGGACGGCCAGTACGATGGCAGGTGCTGCCCAGATCCAGACGAGATTCGGATCCTTGATAGCTGGCGTCAAAATCTCACCCAAAGCTGAAGAGAGGGCTGTAGTAAACAGGAAGAGTGATCTGGTATGTATGTTAGACTATGCGACAAACTATGGGATTGGTCTGTGACTTACGTGACAAGAGCTTTCATGCCAGGCGGAGATCTCGCATAAGCCAGCTCGTACGCTGTGACATTGCAGAAACACTCGCTCAGAGCTCCGAGGGAGATGTTAGGAATCTGCCACCAGATGCTGATATTGGCCACAGCGTCGCAGGTCGTTGCATACTTTCCGCAAGGGGACAGTTGATAGATTTTCCACTGGACCAAAGCGCCGAGAACACCAGAGAAAGCGGCGATCGAAAAGCCAAACGTGATGCGTGAAACACGGCCAAACCTGATGTTGAATCTGCGTAGGAGCGGGTAGATGACGTACGATAGCAGAGGGACGGCAAAGACGATAGTCAAGGCGTTAAAGTGGCCGAGAAGATCGTTGGGGGTTCCTTTGGTGATCATGGTGGCGCCTTGACTCGTCTGCACGGAGCCGATGCCATTGTCGTTCAGATTGTAAATCGGGTAGTAGAGGAAAATGCCACAAGCAACGAATGTTCGCTTGACATCGTCAACGTCCTTGTCGGTCCAGGTGATTGCGTTTTGAGCGACTCCGTTCTGTTCGAGCACCGAGGGCTTCGCGCCGTCCAAAAACGCTTTCTTCCAGACTTTGCCTTTGCTTTGAACAACAGCAGTCTTGACAATCTTGTACACCCTTGTCAGAGCACTGCCGTCAGGTGGGTATTTTACGAGCTTGTTGTTGAGGTACCAGAGAAGTGTTGGCAGCAGGAAGAAGATGATTCCTGGCAAGAGAAAGGCGAGCCAGAATCCGACGAGTTTCTCGCAGTAGACTGTCGCAACCGGGAAGAATGCGCCAACATTGATGAGACCATAGAAGATCAACATGGTGCGCTGCACTGTGACCTCCGGGTCCACTATGACATGCTCGCCAGTACCTAATGTTTTGACATACGGCTTCTGGACGTGGTACTGGTCCAGTATAGCTGGGGCGACGTTTGGCTTGAATAGTCCAGCACCGACAGCCAACAGGATAAGAGAGATCATGAATGGCGCCATGCCATTACCTGCCTGGAGCACAGAAGGTATCGCGCCAACGATCATGATAGCGTGTGAGATACCGCAGATCAGTACACCCAGCAAGATGGTCTTGAAGCGGCCAAGCTTTGCATCTGCGAGCCAACCGCCAGGAATTGGGATCACGAAGGCGAGGAAGCTTCGAAAAGGTTAGCGTTCTTCCGTAGTTGCGACGCGATGCCTGTACTCACGTGAAAAGCAGACCAATCGCAACAGAGAACTGAATGCCTCGCCCCAGGGCTCCAGCAGTGAGCTCGGTTCCTGTGGGCGGTGCTCCTGCTCCGTTGCCTCCTTTCGGTAGAGGGAATTGCATGAAATTCGAGAAGACGGTCTTCACGCCATAGTAAGATGCACGCTCCGCAAACTCCACCACACAAAGCAAGTAGGCCTTGTTAGGAATACGGTCGGCGACTTTGCGAAGCGATCGCGTTTGCTCTTCCGTCGGAGCTAGGTTTTGCTCGAGAGCGACTGCAGATGCTGTCTTCTCTCCAATGGCTTCGACATCGGCCGTGGATGTGCTTAGACGGCCAGGTTGGAATCCGCCATGCACATGGATCACGGGGTCAGAGGTGCTGACACGAGGATGGGCTGCTGTTCCAGGAATCCCTGTAGCGACGACATCGGCGACGACATCGCCACTAGTCTGGGCTGCTGTTCATCGAGGTAAGCGAGTGTTACAGCTGAGCAAATGTTTGCAGGTTCTTACCCATTGTAGTCGTGCGTACTGGGTGGGCTAGCGAAAGAATCCCAGGCTATAGCGATGGATGTAGGTCTCTTCCTTATAAGGTGCAGTGTAATAGACTTTCAATTTACAACCATCAGCCATGCACATACCCAAGACACTCAACAACACTACGAAGCAATGCTGTTACGTTTCAAGGTGGGCCGCTGTGCAACTAGGCATCGAAAGTGCCATCGCTCCGAGGGCAAGCCTTCCTAATAAAGACCAGCCGTGTGGTCTTGGTGCAGCTCTGGATTGCGTGAGCGACACAGCGGCGGCGTTGAGCAACACTTAAGCGAAGTTGGGGATCTTTGATGCAGGGTTGGCTCGTGGCAACACATGACACCATAGCCAACAATTAATTCCTCGTAGGAGGGCCGACTATTAGTATGGAAGACAGATCCCCAAACACTCCGTATGGTGGGGGTTGAATCGAACTAAGTCTTGCACCTTAGCACGCAAGCAGAATTGAGTGGGTCCACTGACAGCAACAGTTGCGTCGACTGTCGACAGCGACATGCAAACGAATGAAACGTTACATATCCGCGGCGAGGATGCTGCATGTCTTTCTGCAAGCAACAAGCTGGTGGTTGAAGAAACTCACAATCCTCCAAGATCTCCACCTATCGTAAGCAGTAGCATTATCTCGAACGATCACCTACCACTGTTTCGCAATGGCCTCTGAACTATCACGGAGATAAAAGTGTGAGATTCACTGTGCGAAGAAGTCTCAGCTACAGCGTTCCAGATCAGCGGCGTGCATAAGAATGCTTAGGCGAGCTTGTTCGTCTTCAATTGTGCCACTCATGCCTGCGATGAGGTGATGACAAGCTTTCGGCCCGGTCACAAGAAGACATGCCACGCCGAGCCCTCGTCCTTACAACGTGACTATGTGGTTGACTCTGTGGGACTTCGTCCTCTGATGCACAGTAAAACGTCAAGGCAGATCTGCCGTTCTTGATTCTTAAGAAAAACACTGTGCGCTCGCTTGCAGCAAGGCAGTAACACCAAACCGAATGTCTAGTACTCCAGTGGAAAAAAGAAAACCCAAACTCCGCCGCTATGCCAATCTGTTCATCACTCGTGTTCCGCCCATGCAGTAAATCACTGGCGAAAGTGTGTATAAATCACAGCCACTCCCTGTGCTCTTCACAATGTCTCTCACCTCGCACCCTCCTCAGCCTCCACCCCATCCGCAGCATAATAATCCTCTCTCTCCCTCAACGTCTTCGGCGGCGCCATCTGCGCCTGGAACTGATGCCAGCAATTTGGCGCCTGCAGCACATATTGCATCATACTGACCCTGAACCTGTTGCGGTAGTCCTTCGGACTCGTGATAGTCGGCTTGTTCTTCCCGCGGTCTTTGATCCAGCTCTCGAGTTTCTTGTCCCAGGTGTACGTGCGGATGCAATCGATGATGCCGACGACGAGCTGCTTGGCGTCGTCGTCGAAACCGGCCATCAGGCTGTAGTCCATGACGTTCTGCTTGCAGAGCCAGAGGGTGTCGTTCCAGACGCTGGCTTGGAGGAGTTTGCGGTGGTGTTCGCGGACGAAGAGCGGGGATTCGAAGATGGTTTCGACGAGGTTTTCGTCGAGGAGGACTTCGTCGGATTGGCCTGTGGGCTCGATTTTGCGGTTTCGCATGCTGCCTTTCAGGTCGAAGCGGCGGTTGGGTTTGTGTTCGTAGAAGAGGTTCTCCATGACTAGTAGATAGTAGCTGAAGTCCATGCCGGTGACTGGGTTCTTGATGATGACTTGGAAGAGACCGAACATCTTTGCGATGACCGAAGGGACGCCGTGGAACAGTGTGTGCGACATGAAATTGAAGTAGTCGGGCGCAAACTTGGTGAAGGCTTTAAGCTCCACTTCCTGCAAGGACTTGATGATGAAGCGGTCGTCCAAGGTTTTGAGGAAGATTGATTTTGTCTTGCCGCCCTTGGAGTCAAATTTCAAGCATCGAGACATGGACTCAACAAATCGATCGGCAACGCCGCATCGACGCCGCAGCGCATCGAACGACTCTGCGTAGAAGATCTTGCATGATGCTTTCACAGAGCCATGAGCGAATGAGTACTTCATGTGTGTGCCGGTATCACTAAGCAGCGAAGCTTCCACGATATTGTTTAGATCGGCCTCCTCCGTGAAGCTGGCACTAGCCATTGAGGTCGTGTGTCGGTGACGTGCCCGTGGGTTGATCTTGGGATTGTTGCGGAACTCCTCGAGTTTCTTCATATAGTCTGAAGAGGAGAGCGAGATAGCAACAACACTCGAGGGCTCGTCTTCTCGCACGATAATATCCGAGTCTTCGAAAACATGCTCAGTGCTGTGCAGAGGGTATTCGAGGTTCGACCAGCCGGAAGCCGAGCGTTTAGACCAGAAGTCTGCAAGCATTTTGAACCACACATTCTTCTTGTGCTCTGCGATGGAGAGTTCTGGGTGGAGCTCCAGATCGTGTAGGGACGGGGAGATGTGCGTTGTGGATGAGATGTGTGACAATGGATCGGAAGCCTCTCGAGGTCTAGTCTTTGGCGGTGCAGCCTCGGTATCGCTAGTTTCGTTGTCAGTTTCGACGTCAGAGCTAGGCTGCTGCTCCTCTTGCGTGACAGGAACATCGCTGTCGACAGAGCTTTGAACCTGATCTTGCAATGCGAGTCCTTCCGCCTCACTCAACGATTGGTCAACCGCATGATCGACGCGAGCTACGGGCTCAAGTGGACGTGGAGAAGCAGAGCCACCAACACTAAGATGCTCAGGAGTCTTCTCGCCAACCGCATCGGTAGCGTTGCGGTATACTTCGACCACAGGCTGGCTGCTGCCGAGAGGATTGGCTCGCGCCTGTCTGCTCTTCGCAGCTCTTTGCCGCCGCTCTCTCAACCTCTCCTTCTCGAATTCGCGAGACATCTGCTCAAAGTGTTTGGCCAATGCCGAGACGCTACTGGGATTGCCACCGTCCGCCTTTGCAGGAATCGACCTGGGGATGAGCGAAGGTGGGAGTTTTCCGATCTTGTTGGAAAGCTGCGTAAGCCTGTCACTCACGCGAAGTCGATCATTTGGCTGCGGCTCGGTAATTTGCACATGCGGACTGTTGCCAGTATCCGCGCCTTCAAGTTTCAAGTCCGTACTACGGCGAGGAACATGCGTGGGCTGTGTTTGCGAGCGATGAAGTGGCGGAGGAGTCGGCTGCGGGCTTTGACCCCTGTTCTTTGCAGCGAGCCTTGGAATTCGCGATTCTGGTATCTCTCCGTCTTCGATACCCGCAGCGCGATTATTGCGGATCTGCTCAATGCGCTCCAGCAGCCCTGAGCTCAAGGGCTTTGGCTGAAGGGCGAATGGCTCATTGGACGGCCCTTCTGCGGCCGTGGTCTGCTCACTCTGCTCGATTGACTCTGTGGGTTCAGCTCCCTCCTCGAGGATGCGATTGTCCTCGGGGGAGCGTGCGGCAATAGCGAGGTCGAGATGTTTGACTTCCTCGCGCTCAGCGGCGATCTCTTGCTCTTCCCTCGGCGAGATAGTCTTTGTCAGCTCAGTTCCGAGGGGAGCGGGTGTGTCTACGGCGCCGACGTTCTCATGGCTGTTCTCATCCCGCGATGCTCTGTGCTCTTGAGCAACCGTGGTGAGCACATTGTTGGCTTTCTCGGATGAGTAGTCCTCGTCTGCAATGCGCTGACCGATTGATTTGTGCGGCAACGGCGGCAGATCATTCGCGCCTTCATTGTCGCTGGTCTCGGTTGACACACTCTCCGCAGTCGAATGAGCGCCGTAGAACATTTCTTTCAGCTGCGCCGCGGCCAACTTTCGAATATCCGTCTCAGAGGGGAAGTAATCTCGCTCGAAATTGTTGAAGGCTTCGTCCCACGCCAACGCTTTTTCATCCATGAACCTGAAGGCACGATTCAACGGGATAATCTCGTAGTATCTCGACGATCCGTACTTCACTTGCAGCTTAGCCAAGAGTTCAGCGCGGTCGTCTTCGGCACGCTGTCGTAGGCTTTCGATCATGTCCTGCGCCTCGATCATTTGCTTCTCGTCGAGCGTGTCCACATTGATCGACGTGAGACGTTTTTTGACAGAGTCGATAAAAGCAGTCAAGCGGCCAACAATGTGAGAGTATTGCTCGTTCTTGACGGTCAGATCAGACTCTACTTTCCAGGTGATGATCGGCTTCGGGACAACAATGTCGTATATATCGACGGGATCGTATTGCACCCGCACAACGAGGTCTTGGAAGCCGAAGCAACGCAAAAAGTCTTTGTGAATGTCGTGCTCGCACACACCGGCTCGGGGGTGGAGAGGAGAGCTCCAGAATGTGAGTTCCAGATACTTCGCAAATGAATATTTCCAAGTGTTGTCAGACATTGGTATCACTGTGGTCTCTGCGTGACATAGACGGCAAGATGCCCACATCAATATGGTGTTGCTGAGTCCCCGCACGCGAGTCGGCTGCCTTTGGACGGAGATGGACATTTGACCGTAGCCATGCACGTACTGGCGATGGTGGTCATACATCCGGCGGGTGCACTCTTTACAGGTGCTACCGGCACTCAGGCAAAGGTCTTCGATGTATTGGCCCAAAGTGCAGTCTTCTTCGAATTGCGGCTCGACATGGTTGTAGCCAGCGTAGAAGCCGATGCCCAAGACTTCTGGTCCAACACAAGGTGCAGATGTAATGCTGGACACAGTAGAGTGAAGTACGACGATCGATTGATGTGAGTAAGGGTCGAAAGGATCGACGTTGGTCGCAACGAAGGACTCCCATAGCTTCCGCTGGCTGTCATAGGAAGCCATGGCACGTTCAAACTGGGCGCTGTGAACGGCATGCAGGTATTCTCGCACAGCTTTGGGCTGGTCTTTGGACGCGGGTGCGTGCACCATCTCCGGTCGCACTAACTCAAATCGGTCCTTTGTGTCGTTCTCTCCATCGTCACCCTCAACATCCGCAGCGGCGTATTGGTCTCTCAGTCGCTTGAACAATGCCAGCTTCTGTTCTTGGTCGCACAATTGAGTGAGCATGTGAGGTTGCATGAATATAACGAAGGGCGACGCAGAGAGAATTCTCCGCCGGGTCTCGTCTTCAACCCGTCCGTACTTTGAAGGCACTTCTCCCTCAGGATCAACGAACAGCGGGTCTCTACTGCCATTGGTCCTCAATCCAGTTCTTGTCGAACGATCGTGCGCTTCCATAGGGTCGGGTCTGGCGCCAGGCATCGACACGAACTCGTCACGCATCAAGTTTGTCTCCAGCTTCAGGCTGTACACAACATAGCACATGAATTCAGTAATTCGTTTGACGGTGCGCAACAGTCTTGTGTCGCCGCCTCGCAATACAATTGTACAGCCGAGATCTGGTATACAGCCGGAGAGCACGATGTATGTCTTGCGGTGTCCCTGATGTACATATGTCTTGACGTCGAAACTGCTGCACTGGCCAAGGTGCGAGGGATCGATAGCGAGCTTGTCGACGGACTTGATCATGGTTGTCTGTGTGACGCGGGCCACTGCGGCCAATACAGATTCCTTGATGTTGAAGGCTACAGTAATACCGGCTTCTTCGAGTAGACGCAATGCGACTCCAGAAACGTTCCGCTGCACCAGCAAGACATGTGGACGTAGGGTCGCAATGCGACCTACAAGGTTGCGTAAATACTCACGTTCCTGTGCAATCACAGGCTCCAGACTCATAAAGTGTGATTGATGCCTAGCGTACTCGATGGCGAATGTGACGATTGCTATGCGAGGCTGGTTTATTGACCGCGCCATGCTCTTCAGCGCAACGTTCTTGCTGAAAACAATGCCCGAAACGTAGCTCGTATCGCCTGGTCGACCTCCAGGAATCTTCTTCAGCTTGATGTAATGGCGAATATCCATGTCATCGCCCCGTTGGACGTCTGGCTCGACGTCGTTGGTGCATTGTAGGAGAACTGGAACCAGCGCTTTCTCCCACGACGACACATGCTCAATGCCGGCGTCTGTTAGCAGCTGCTGCAGCAACTTTCGAACATGGTCCAGACTTGCTCTGTTGAGCTCGATAGGCGGTGCATCAGACCCGCGCATTGCCGAACTGCGCACCAATTTGGATCCGGTCTGACGAGGGAACACAAAAGGCGTGACTGGTCGCTGGTCGAAGTCCTCGGTCTCGGCTGTTTTCAGCAGGATGTTACTCCGGCTGCGTCGTGGTGACTGCCTCGCCATATTGATACTGTTCAAGCTAGGGTTACGCTTTCTCGAGAGCCTTGGCATATGTCTGTGGGTCATGACTGCTGCGTCATCTTCTCTCACGCCTCTGACACTGGACGCAACAGTGGCGCGATCACCGAGCTTTGAGCGGCCTTTCTTCATTGCAGATGCAAGAAGGCTACCAACACCCAAGCGCTCACGATCTGCTGGTGAGGAGGTAGGGCCTTCTGGGGCGATGGTAGAGAAAATGCTGTGTGGCTCTTCGTAATCAGAGCCATCGTCTGACAGATATGGTGCAAGGTCAGGATCAATGATGTTATCATTGTGAAATGCTGGGAGCGCATGCTTCGCCTCAGGCTCGCCCAGAGCCTCCTGGTGGAACGGTGCTCTCTCTTCTCTTCCTCGTAAGAACGATTGGCGCGACTGATGACGCTTGTGGCTTGATGAGCGTGGCCTGGCGCTGATAGACACAAGTGAGCGTGATGAGCTTGGTCGTGCAAGCGTGTGACCAGCATCAAACTCAATAACCGCTGATCTTCGTTTAGCTTCCCTATTGCGACGTGAGGCGGGTATACCTATGAAAGGTGTCATGACCTCTCCAGCGCTCGGCAGCGTGCTAGAAACTTCATCTATTGTGCCTGAAAAGTGCACATGCTCTGGTGTCGGTCTGCGCGCGTGGGGTGTTCGAAGCGACTCGGCGCCATCTTCCGAATATACAGAGGAATCATCATCATTGCTGTAAAGGATGATCTCTTCGCATGGTTTGCACAGCCGGAGCGTTCCAGGCTGTCCGAATGGTCGCGCAGGTACCAGTGATGTACACTTGGCGTCAAAGATCTGACCACAAGTGCGACAGTGATGTTTGCGGCGGAATGTTGAAAAGCTCTGGCCACAGTTGAAACAGTCTTTGGCGTTCTCATCTTTCATCCAAAACTCTTTGCTGATGACACGTCTTTTGAAATGTGAGGGAACAGAGTGCACTCCTGGTGTTGGGGCGGCTTGCTGTTTCAATCCCGTTCTTTTCCTTTGGAGTCCCCCGTTGAAGTTGGGAGAAGGATCGAGGTCGTATGTTCGCATGCCTACCATGGAGCTGCCGGAAGAGGCCGGCTCTTGTGGTGCAGGAGATCCAGGTCTTGATGGATCGAAACCAGGCAGATGTGAAACTCCAATACGAACCATGGGCGGCCTACGCTCAGTCCTGTTGGGTTCATTGCTGCTATCCAATGTTCCGATAGACTTGGCTCTGTGAGATGTAGCGAAAGTAGACGTGGAAGTGCTGGGCTCAATAGGTGGCATTTTGTCATCTTCATCGTCATCGGCGATTGCATGGTCCATTTCTTCATTGTTGCGAAACTTTGATGGCGATTTCGCTCGATCGTCAATGTTTACTTCATGGCTTGACAGTACTCTTGCAAGAGCCAGCGTTGCGCTTTCACTGTAGTCTTCATCACGGAGAGCGCTACGAGCGCGATCGATTTCTGCTTTCGAAGGAAGATCCACTGAAGGTCGGTGTGATGTTGGCTGGGAGCCATGATCCTTTGCAGAAACTCCAGATAGTTCCCGCAAGCTAGATGGGTCTGTCGATACTGAGGCCGTCTCGTGGAGATCAGACTTCGAGCTGGCAAGTTGAGGGTCATATCGATCGCCGCTGCTTGCAAAGCTGGGTCCCAGAGGCGACGCTGGCGCTGCAGTATTTGGTGCTCCTTCAGACGTGATGGCTTTCCCAAATCCGGTTTTCATCGGCCCAGGCGATCCGCTTTGAAGCGAGCTACTTCTCTTGGAGTAGCTTGATGCCGAGCTCCCAGGTATAGCCTTGCCATCTCGTGTGGGTGGACTGCCTCCTACGCTTTGTCGCAGTCTGTTGTATAATCCGCTCACACCACTGCTGACCAGCTCTTTCGTCCCCGCCCTCGCAGCGCCGGCCCCTCCATCAAAGTCATGGAATGAAGTTAAGGTGTCCGATTTGGAAGCCGACGTGTGAATGTTATCCAGTACTTGTTGCAGAGCATCTTTGTCTATCTCTTTGCGGGATGTGATGGACGCGAGAGATCCTCGTCGCGACCTGTTTGCGCCGATCAGTGGAAGCAAGACCGAGGATGCGGATGGTGAGGATGGTTCCGGTGCCATATCTCCATGCGGATATTCGTTGTGTTGGTTGCTGGCATATCTGGTCGCGGTGAGGTGTGATAAGTAGTCGGCCTACGTGCCGAGATATCTATGGTCTTCCGGAATCATTCCAGCTCGTGTTCATGCGGGTTGTTTGTTCGCGGACGAGGACATACAGGAGCGCGTGCCACCAGCGGCAGCATGCAGCGATCCGTGAGCAAGGTCCCAAGGTCCAAGGATGCTCCGGTTCTAGACGTCGACTTATGACGTGAATCGAAGCTTCAGAGGTTGAGCACAAGCCGAGTCACTGAAACAGCACGTGACATAATGAAAACAAACCCCGACGCCGACTTCGACGCGCGCCAAAGCGCGTGCACAGCACACAGCGCATGAGACTCGACGGGTGGGCGAGTGAACGAAACCAGAGTGAGGTGAGCCTGTGCGATTTCACACGTGACCACCATCGAGTGCGCTGTCTGACAGCTTTTATACATCACCACAGCTTGTTGTTGCTGACCAAAGCAAAGAGACTGTTGGTGGCAAGCTTCGCGCTGGGCGCAAATGCTCGTCGGCTTCTTCAACTGAGTCGCAGCTTGACAGGAATGTGTATCCTGGTCTCGCGAATAGCCTACGATGGCACCTATCACTCCATGGCTCGCAACTCTCATTGAGACTGAATTGGACAATGTCGTTGCGTGGAAGAGCATCGTAAAGCCAGATCCCGATGCGGATCCAGAGCAAAGATCTCGTTTCAGTGATGACGGCAGTAACCTGAGAAGTGTTGTGGGTGCGCCACAGCTAAACTCGGACTCCACCATACAACTACTTGAGGTGAGTACAAGTAACAAAATAATTTATACGCTGTTCATCGCTGACAATCCCACAGAAACCAGGGTCAAACGCTCGGGCTAAGATCCCGATTTCTGACGGCGAAGTTTCAGTGCTGGCGATTCTCAGCGACACTGCATGGGATGCATACGATAAAGGCTTGGAAGAGGGAGAGGAAGCCCGAAAGGGTGACCTGCTGCTTTGTAAGAAGCTCACAGTTGTGAGCACGACTTACGGGCCGAGTGAAGAGCGCATCAAACTACGCATCGAGGACCTTGAGCTCACCGGCAATTTCCGCAAGGTCATTGGGCAACCTTTTCCTTTACTTGAACGACCATCAATCATCGCCTTGCGCGAAAAAATCGAAGACCTTCGCTTGAAGCAACTCCAAAGCGAGGTTTCTGCTGAAGACGATCAGGAGGATGTCTCGGCGGAAGAAGATGAAGAAATGGAGAATGCACCTGAAGAGGAGGATGAAGAAGGTGCCAAAAACGACGTCCAGACTGACAAAAATGCTGTGGGAGTGGCTGCAGACACTGCAAACGCTCCTCATGATCCTGCGCCCACTGATGTTGCACTCCCCGAAAGGCTTCCGACTACAGTGTCTCGCATGTCGCCACCCATCCGCACCTCCCCCGCCACACACAACACAGCTTCAACACAACTTGAGAGTCAGCTCCCACTAAATATCACGCCAACGCAAGCAATGCCTTCACCACGAAACCCTGTTCGCAGAACTCGGGGCGGATACTCAATAGGACGTGAAGGATTTGAGCCAACGCGAGGAGACAACCTCACCGGGCCACAAGCGCCTACGTTACATGCGCGGCATGCTCGCCTTTCGGAGTCGCCACCAAAGCCTAAGCTGTTGGACGTCATTTCCAAGCTACCTGGTCAAATACCGAAGAAGCGATCGCCAGAGCCTTCTGCTCCGGTTTCAGCGCGGGTGGTGAATGAGGATGTTGTTATCGAGACACCGACCAAAGCGAAGAGGAGCTCAGCACCTCCCACGTCTCACGACGAATCGACACCGATTGCCCGAAAGCGCTACCGCATACCGCGCGATCAAAAGGCCCTCCTCGAACATCCATCATCTTGGATTCCATCGGCGCCCGGTCATGAATTCCCTCATCCGAATGTTCCCATCGGCCTTCTGACTGCTTGGAACACCAAAGCCACAGGTGCTGCTAAAGCACTCCCACAGTCCTCGCCGATTCCAGAGATCGAACAAAGCTCAGAGGTGAAGAGCCTTCAGACAGTGCAAACAGAGCCACAGGCGACGGCAGCAGCTGAGCTTGAAGACGAGTCGGATGGGTCCGAAGTTTCTGACACGTCTGATGACAGGCCTTTCAGTGAATGGTCTGCAAGTCCGTCCAGGAGTCAAGCGCTTCCTCCTGATAGCAGCGCCGGACACATGTCACCGCGTGTATCTCGGCCGGTTTCTAGAGACACCGCTGTATCTGGATCCGAACGTATGCCAATCTCGATAGCGGACGATGGAGCCAGTACTTCGTCCGCCGGTGATAAGAGTATCGCGGGGAGTAGCAACAGACTCGGAGAGCTGCCCTTATGGAAGCAGTCAGCGGCGTCGCAGGGTCTTGCTGCTGGTGAGCGAATGAGCAGCACACCGGTTGCGAACAAGACACCACGCAGCAACCATGCAGTCCAAACACAGTCGCCAAGAGCGCCGAACACCACTCAGCGCTCCACTGGAAAAAATGTCAGACCAAATTCTGAGCGATTCCATGTACCCTCCAACTCGCTGCGGTCGCCAGCGTTGCCTGTCGCATCACAGAGCCCAGCGACACCACTTGACCCTTCTGACCCACCCACAAGAGGCGCAATGGCGCCTCTAGGGGGACAGTCCGACAGAAGACAGCCTCTAGGGGCATCGCAACCAGTTTCAGCCGGTACCAAGAGGTCGCAGCCCTTAGCCGATAACCACTATGGCCCTGTTCGAGCATCCACTCAGCAGAAGCCAGAATATCGGCGCAGGACCTTCGATTCGAAGGAACGTGTTCCTGCATCCACGAGTCCTGCGACTCCGTTGGGGCCGCCGATTGGTTTAAAGGCATCGACAGGCCCTCGGGCTAGCACATACGACCGTCGCGATCCCAATGCAATCCCATTAGACTCGCCAAAGAGCCCAAGGTCATCGAGAGGGTCTCGGTACGCCACCTCTGATCGTCGCAGCAATGGCTCGATCTCAGGACGAGAGCGTGCAGCGTCCGGGGAGTCTTATCGCCCTTCGCCATCTGAGCCGAGAGGCGAGCGAGTAGCTTCTGGTAGTAAAGCTATAGATAAGCGGCAACCGGGAGGAACCCAAACACCGGCCAGCACCAACGAGATGGAAACAGCAGTGCCGCGTGCCCTGCCACCAAGCGACTATCACCGAAGACGAAGCAAATATTACAGGAACGAGCAGCAGCGACAATGGTGAGTCTTGCGGCGCCCTTTTTTGTTGCTTGTTTGAGAGATGATTCCTTCTTGTTTCGTCTGTCAATGCTCCATTGCGAGTGCTGACATCTCTTTCGAACCTCCGAGCGACCCGCCGAACGTAGAAGGGTATCATGAAGATTTCCAGATCTGCTACGGTGCAGTATCTGGTCGAACAAGTCATGAAGAGTACATACAAGAGGCGACGGGACTGACTGTCAACGCATAGGCTTGGACTCAACCTCCCCGCTAATGGAATGGTCGAGGTTTCTGTTCCACTGCTACTTCAGTCTTATCGAGAAAAATACCCAGCAGATCCAGTGACAGAGCAGGACTTTGGCGAGCTTGTCGACAACTTGCGTCGCAAGAACGGCGAAGCCGATCACCAAAATACAACAAACACCACAACCACACATTCAGAACCGCAGGGCCGCCCGGGGCCTAAGCAAGTGTCCCCCGCTAACAACAATAACGAACATGAGACGACGGACGAAAGAGACGGCAACTCTGGACCGCACCCGACCGATGTCTTTGCGGAATTCGTGAACGGTTGGAGGAATCTAATGTCGAACAACGACGCATTGAGCAGACGACCGCAGCGCAAGTTGGATGTGCTTTCTTGGGGTTTTGGTGAATAAGAGAAGGTCAGGTGGAAATAGTTTGTACTACGCTTTTCCAATACAAGAAGCATTTCTTGCATTGGTATTCACACGATGCTGAACCTCATCGCCGTTCAAAAAGCATCAACCGGTTCCATCTTCACCCACAGCCCACCTATCATCCTGCTCGTAGTCCCCTGCTCAAGTTCCATCTCCTGAGCCCGTCTATCCTCGCCCGTGCCCGCCCAAGTGAACTTATACTCCGCCACCAGACCAGCCAACAAATGCTTGAGCTCCGCCCGTGCAAAGCGCTGGCCAATGCAGATGCGCGCTCCCGCCGAGAACGTCATGAACGCGTTCCTGTCTTTGGCGCCGCCGAGGGCAGGGTCGTCCAGCCAGCGCTCTGGATCGAAGACCGAGGGATCTGATTTCCAGAATGTAGGGGAGACGTTGAATGCCCGGATCGGTATCATGAATGTCGTGCCTTTGGGGAACGCTTGGCCTGCGACTACCACGTCCTCGATACTGCGGCGGTGCATTAAGGGGACGGAGTGGTGGAGTCGGAGGGTCTCGTTGCACACCGCTTGGAGGTATGGCAAGTTGTCAATGTCATTCATATCGTCAGAGCGCTTGTCAGCGTTCTTCTCAGCGGCCTCGTGCATCGAGCGAATCTCGCTCCGAAGGCGATCTTGCACAAGCGGGTCCTTGACCAGCTCCCAGATCGCGCTCTCGATGGTGAAATGCACCGTGTCGTGGCCAGCACCAAGGATCGTGATCGATTGGTTGATCAACGTCTCCTTGTCCCGTACGCCGCTCTCGGCCATCACCATGCCCAGAATGTCTTTGTGCTGGGCTTCAGGTGAGGGCTTCTCGGTGTTGTCTAATTCGGCACATCGCTGGTCGATTATGCGGCTTGCGCATTCTCGCACAGCTGCAACGGCAGATCTCAACTCCTGGTTGCGCTTGAGTGGCAAGTTATCTAGAAGGAATTTGGGCAAAATCAGGGCGAGCATTCGGTACTTCTGCGCCTCTTTGCTCGGCGCGAAGCCTCTGGCGTAGTCGGTAGCCAATCTATTCTGCGGATCTTTCAGACAAGCGAAATCTAATCCGAAGCTGGCGTGGCCGATGATGTCTAGGGTTACTTGCTGTTCGGGACGAAGACAAATCGTCAGCAACACGTTCTGCAAAAACATCTTATGGACTACAGTAGTATATTCTTACATTAAGCTTAGATCCAAGGTCTATCGCAGAAGAATCACCATGGCCGGCCTGCGATTTAATGGCTGTCGACAAAGTACTGACAAGCTCTTCCGTCTTGTATTTCAGCACAGGGTAGAAATCCTTGATATTGCGGACCTTGAACGCCGGTTGCAATGCTTTCTTTTGCGACTTGTGAGCATCACCTTCGACCACGATGATCCCTTCGCCCAGGATCGATCTAATGATCTTGGAAATAGGCGGCGGCTTGATGAAAGAGTACGGCCTTGTGGAGAAGATGTCGTGAACAGCGTTTGGATCTGTGACCAGCACTTTTTCGGTGTTGAGAATGCCGCGGTATCTGATGAAGCCTTCGTTGGGGATCTCGTGGCACCATTTTGCCAGCTGGTCCACGTTGGGTTCGACCAGGAGGCGTTTGTGTGCTGGTCCTTGTGAGGGCGCTGGTAAGTGTCTGAGAGGACTGGATCGCGGCTTGATGACGAGTCTGTAGGTTAGCAAGAGGATGACCGCAACGAAACTGGCCAATGGTAGGTTGGACATGTCTTCAAGCCAGAATTGGGCGCTGCGTATCAAGAGGTAATGGGAAGGTTGACAGAGCGCACGGCGACCTACATACTGTCCTTCACTACAAAGAGATCTCCATGGCTGTGGTGCAATGTCCCAAAGCGTGCAAAGACTCAACTGAGCTGACGTCTTCGCACACGGATTTTGCGTGTTGTTGAGCGACAGAGACCCATATAGCCCAAATAGGAGGTCGCATCTCATGATTATGGAGCCCGCGATGCAAAAATGATGACGATCAATCGTAGTGACCCAACGATCAGGGTGCAGATCCTCCGAGCAAGCACCGCGTTCTGCTCTGTTCGTTGCAAAATTCCCGTCTACCGGGTCCATGTGTGGGGGTGCGGGATCAGATCAACGGCACAAGATTCAGCCTCATGCTCGGAGGTCGGTGAGATATATCGATCGGATAGTATGGAGTCAGGTGTTTGTTGACTTGCTGTGCGTGCCCGGAGCTTTTGCGTCCAGGGTTGCGTAGGGCTTTGCGACCACATTCAATGGATCAATCGACTAGATCAAGGTCTAGTGTTGCTCACATGAGCATGCTCGTACTCCGGTATATCTAAATCAGTCTAGTTAACATTGCAGGAGTTTTGCCAGTTTTGGAAGTCGACACGGCAGTACCTCTCGCTCCCGAGACATAATCGTGGGCATACTCGTGGCAGCATAGACACGATCCCCCAACACGACGTCATATAGATGCCCAAACACTGTTCCTGACTCTGTGATTGCTTATCGTTCCCACGGCGTCTTCGGCGAGTTGTATCATGCAAGGTCCTTTTCCGGCTAGAACCACACGGCATGACCCTCCTCTTGCGTATGCAACATCAGGCAGGATCACAGTGATGCTTTTTTCTCCTTGGACAGCACATTAATGCATCTCAACGTGTGGAGCCAGGGTTCATTTTTTTCAGATCGTAGCAATTAAAGAACGGTAAATAGATACACCCCAACAACAGATCGTCCTCGAGCGTTATGCTCTACTCCAAGATCCAACGCCGATATGCTGTCATTATCCATATTCCTCCCACTATCCATTTGGGCCGCCGTCGTCTGGCTCGCATACACCTACAATGTCCACCTAAAACGAAAATCACACGCCAAATCTCACGGCTGCGAAGACCCGACTACATTACAACAAGAATCCTTCCTCGGCTATGGCATGCTCCGCGACTCCTTCAAAGCACTCCGCAACTCGACGTACCTCCGGCTCGGAAAGCAACGATTCGAAGAGAATGGAGACACATTCGCGTTCAAGCAGATGGGTAAACTCGGCTTCCTGACCAACGATCCCATCAACGTGAAAGCAATCCTCTCGACCCAGTTCCAGGATTTCGGCGTCGGTAAGAGACGGGCAGAAGCTTTCGAGCCCTTGATCGGACATGGCATCTTCACCGCAGATGGTGCATCGTGGGAGAAAGCGAGGAAGCTAGTCCGACCTAGTTTTTCTCGAGGACAATTGGATGACATATCGACTTTCGAACCACACTTGCAGGATTTCGTGGCGAGCTTGCCTGGCGAAGCTGAAGCTGTTGATCTCCAGCCATTGTTCCAAGGACTGACTCTGGACGTATCGACCGATTTCCTTTTCGGAGAATCAACAAGCGTGTTGGGATCGGCCAAAGCTGCTTCTGCGGGCAGGAGTTTCGCGAACGCTTTCGACAATGCGCAGAAGACTGTTGTGAATGCATTTGCTCTTGGGTCGGTGGGATGGCTGGATCCACGGTCGAACTTCAAGCAAGACCAGAAGACAGTCGAAGACTTCATGTCCGGATACGTCGACCAAGCGTTGAACAAAGAGAAGAACGAAATGTTAAACCAGCAACACAGCAAATACAGCTTCGCCTCCGAATTCGCCAAACTAACCGACGACCGCGCCATGATCCGCGGCGGCCTCCTAAACCTCCTCCTAGCCGGACGAGACACCACCGCCAGCCTGCTAAGCAACCTGTTCTTCATGCTAGCACGGCGCCCAGACGTCTATGCCAAACTAGCCGCAGAGATCCAATCGGCAATACCGACGGCGAGCGAACCACCCACCCTAGAAGCCCTCAAATCAATGAAATACCTCCGCGCCTGCATCAACGAATCCCTCCGCCTGCACCCACCCATACCGCGTAACTCCCGCGAAGCCCTGCGAGACACCACCCTCCCCGTCGGCGGCGGAGCAGACGGTACGGCGCCGATCTTGGTCCCAAAAGGCACGCAAGTGGGCTATCAAGTCTTCTCCATGCACCGCAGGAAAGACGTATACGGCGAAGATGCCGATGAATTCGTGCCTGAGCGCTGGATAGAACGGAATTTAAGGCCCGGTTGGGCTTTCCTGCCGTTTAATGGAGGGCCGAGGATTTGCATTGGGCAGCAGTTTGCGCTTAATTTGGCTTCGTATGTTGTGTGCAGGTTGGTGCAGCGGTTTGAGAGGGTGGAGAGTTGCGATCCGGGGCCTTGGGAGGAGGGGTTGGGGATTACTTGTTCGAAGAAGAATGGGACTTGGGTGAGGCTGTGTCGACGTGATGAAGGTGGCACTGCTAGTGTAGCTGCTCAATGAATGAATGTGAAAACTTCAACTCCCGCGATCGTATACAGCTCAGTTCTTATGGCTGCGCTTCTTCCGAGCATGCTCCTTTTCCCAATGCTGCTCCACCAGCTCCGTAGCCGAAACACCTTGGGCCTCATGCACGAGCTCGAGCGCAGCACGCTCCTTGCGACCCATAGCAGCCGCCTGCTTTTTCTCATCGTTTCTTCCCACATTTCTCATGCTCCTGAAGCCTTTCTTCGTCTTACCATAAAACTCCATACTTCGCAACACTTTGTACGCACCGGAGACCTTCAGAGCAGACAGATCCACACCTTCGTCTTCTAAACTCTTGACAAAGGTCTTGAAAGACTTTGTCGTGGGTCGGTAGTGGCCGCTCAGCGGGGACAGATATGTCAAGTAGCCATCTTGAACTCCAATCGATCCAGCGCTACGAATGCGAGCGCCAGAAAGGAATGAAGCGTGCTGGAAAGTGCCACTGTTTTTCATGCCGACATAGAGACGGTTCAAAGTGTCCGTTACGTAGATCCAAGTTCCAGGCTTGACGGACGAGCGCAGAAGGTGATTCAGCAATGTTGCTGGTGAGACATGAACCCGGCGTGAGCGTTTGGGTTCATGTGAAGGTGCGCTATCTTTTGGTGGTGAGGAGGATCCTGACACCTGCTCTGCGCTGGAACTGGAGCTGGAATCCGAATCGATCTCAAGATGGCTCAGCTTTGCAAGATGGTGGTTTATGTTGGAGTCACCGATTGAGTCTGGTGCTTCTCGATTGGCGATATCGGCTGCGCCCGGCTCAGCTGTACCTTTGGGTATAATGCCGTGCACAGAGTCTTCGAAATCATCCGCACTTGTCGTAATGAGCTCGCCATTCTTTGCCCATCGTAAGCGACCTTCTTCGTCTATCTCGACAAGGTACGCCTTGCGCTCTTCTCTGCTTAAGTATCGAATACGTTCGCGATCCAGCTTCTCGCGGCTGCAAAGTGATAAATCCAGATTAAGTCCAGGACCGTGATCGAGCCAGTAGAAGAAGTTCTGTGTGGTGTTCTGTCGCCGCCAGAATTCATGATACACCTGAAGGTTGGCACCATATCTGTGCTTGACATCGACCATTTCCAAGAAATAACGAAGGTCCATCAGCATCGTGCTGACCTCGTCTGTCTCAATACTCGAGGTAGTGCTAGAGTTGCCTGAGCTCATGTCTGATGCCTTCCGCTGGTGGCTTGACGTATTCTCGCCACGTCCGGCATGCTCGGCAATCCAGCCAGCTCGCCGCCAGTGCATCTTTGCGATCTCAGAAGATGAAGGTGTGCGATTGCTGTTATCGCCCGAGATAGAAGGTCGCTTGTGATGAGGAGCGATGACACTCCTGTATTTCATCTCGGCGATAAGGTCCGACCAGCGAGATGATGGGTCGAGAACCAGACCTTGCTGCTCACGGCGCTCACGATGGCCGCGGTAGGCTGCTTGGATTTTCGTCGCAGCATTGTGCTCCTGTGCGCTGTGCGTATGGTACTTCCTGTCAATCTCAACTTCCTTCAGACGCTGAATCTCCGAAATGCGTCTCACTTCGGCCGGATCTGGAGTGTGGAGTGAGTTTAGGTATTGCTGATGCAAGGCCAGTGCGTGGGCGTGTTTGTCCAGAACGGCCTCCATGCTGCATAGATGGTACGAATGCTGGTTCGGGTTCAAAAGATTCAGTGGTGTGCTTTGTGATCATGTGAAGTAGAATGTCGAGTGAGGAAAGCAGCAGTATTTAATACTCAATGAACTGCTCGTAGTCAGGCAGCCCGCCGTCGTTCAGAGATGACAGGAAAAGCCTTCAGCTGCTTCTGTGGATATGGGCATTGGCCTGCTCGCCAAGTGCACAGAGATGATTGATGGTGGATACGCGGTGGAGGAGGCGGTGCGAGCGGCTGTGTCGGAAGCTTTGCAGCTGCGTAACATGCTCTGATTGGGTTACAATACGGCTCTTCTCACAACTGACTTACGTCCGTATTACATACGGCCAGACATCACTTTTTTGTGTTCCATCGAGGGCTGTATAGAAGGTGCGATTTGGTTATCTTACGGAGTCTGATTGGGAGCTTGACTGCTATCTCATACGATCTCTACGCAGCGTGCATCAGGATCGGATAGGTACATTGAAAAACGCAGCATGGCTACTGGCTTGATGGATGTGAGCGATTCAAGGGCTCAGGTTCATTTAGAGGGGAGAGATGTCTCAGAAGCTGTGAGATGAATGAAGTGAAGTGAAGTGAAGTGATCCTGGTCAATGCCAATCTGTTTATTCCCACAGTTCCTGAAGGAAATCGTCACGTGCCAAAGAGACGCCGATCGCTCCTTCCCTGCCACCCCCACATTCGGTTCGGCGTTCGAAGCTCTGCAGCTTCGCGACGCGACATCAAGGTAATTCATTGCGACACGCGACTTAAACTCGACACTCACATTCCACAATACAGCGCACACACGCGCTATACACCGACGACATGCCGCCAAAAAAGGCAAAGGCCGCGGCTAAGGCCAGGGCAGCCGCAAGAAACTCTACAAGATCCAATTCCACTGCTGCACCTGCAACCGTCGTCACCAGTCGCGGCAAAGAGTACGACACTACTGCTGCCGCTACGCGTGCTCGTCGCGCACCTGCGCAGACGTCCACTGCACCTGTCGATGCGACTGTGAAGAGTGAGCTCGCTTGTCGCAATGCAATCTACCAATGTTCTCATCACTAACCCACGCTCACAGAAACCGCAAGTACAGCTCCACCTACAAAGAAGCGCGGCAGACCTGCTCACGTCACCGACGAAGATGTTGAGCCGCCGAAGAAGCGTGGCAGACCTGCTCGCGTCACCAATGATGATGTCGAGCCACCGAAGAAGCGTGGCAGACCTGCGAAATCAGCGATCGTAGAGGAGGAAGTAGACGAGGTCGAAGAGGAAGAGGAGGCCGCTGTCGAGCCGCACAAGAAGCGCGGCAGGCCTGCAAAATCCACCACTACAAACAGCCAACCGGTGGTAGAGAAGCCTGGCAGACCTGCTAAAGCTGCAACCACTGCTCCTGACCCGCCGAAGAAGCGAGGCAGACCCGCAAAGATCAACTCGGAAGTTGCTGAAGAGAACAACGAACTTGATGAGGAAGTCGAAGATGACACGGCAAAGGTTGAGCCGGCTAAGAAGCGTGGTCGTCCGGCTAAGAAACAGGAAGCTCCTGCTGTGGCCAAGCAGACTGCAACTACACAACCCGCAAAGAAGAAAGGCCGCCCTGCGAAGACCACAAACGACCCCGCAGAGCACCCAGCAGAGCCAGATACACCTGCTCCTCGTAAGCGCCACAGTGGGCGCACTGGAGGTCCAACCACGAAAATCTCGACTGATGCCGCGGATGCTGCCGATCAACTTGAAGACGAGCTGATTGACGATGTGCAAAGATCTGTCAAGAAAGGCGGCAAAGGCAAGCCCGCTTCGGGCGCAAAGCAACAAGATGTCAAAGAGGGTGGCAAGAACTACTGGCTTATGAAAGCCGAGCAGGTTGACCGCATGGAGACCTTGAAGGACGGCAGCGAGTTCAACACCAAGTTCACCATCGACGATCTCAAGGCTAGAGGTGCGCCTGAGCCTTGGGAGGGTGTTCGCAACTTTGTCGCTCGTAATCACATGCGCGCCATGAAGCAGGGCGACCTTGCATTCTTCTACGCCTCTCAGGGAAAGGCCCCGGGTATCACCGGTATCATTGAAATCGTAAAGGAGCACGAGCCGGACTTCACCGTGGACGACGAGAGTTCCATTGGCTACGTCGAGCCCGCTAAGAGGGGCAAGGAAAACCAATGGAGTCTCGTCCACGTTGGTTTCCTCAAGAAGCTCAACAAGCCAGTGACGCTCAAAGAGATGCAGAAGTACTCGAACGCCAACGGCATCCTGCAGGATATGCAACTCATCAAACAGTCCAGACTGAGTGTTGCGAAAGTCTCGGAGAAGGAATGGAACTTCATCGTCAATGAGCTGATCGAGGGTTATGAGGAAGACGGTGCCGATGATGACAACGAGGACGATGATGGTCTTGCTGGTGTCAAAGTTGGCGGTGGCGCTCCCCTTGATCCAGACCTCAGCGGTGGCCAAGCGATGGCAATCGATGGCTCCTTGAGTCCGTCGTCCAGTGGTGTTCAAGCCACCGCCGGTGCCAAAGTGGAAGAGCCTGAGGATGTGCTTCCTGGACTTCCGGCTAGACAAGCAGTCAACGAAGCTGACGAAGCTGATGAGTTGTTGATGTCCGGCGTCATGCTTCCTTCATTCACGAGTGCCACAGCTCGTCCAACCTCGCAGCACAGCTCACGCCCAGCATCTCGTGCAGGCTATCAAGACGTCGCATCGCGCCAGCAATCTCTCGCTCCACCAGTGTTGCAGACTACGGAGGCTGTTATGGACGTCACCATGACATAGAACGACTTGACCGAGCCTGTTATCGCGGAGGCTTTCAAGGCTGTTTCCCGCAATGGCTCTGTGAAGCCCGGTGTGCCTTCACGCGCGTCTTCTCGTGCGCCTTCTGTTCCACGCTCTCGTGCGCCTTCTCGTGCACCATCCGTTCCGCGGTCGCGCGCATCCTCTCGCGCTCCATCTCTCGGTCCGTCCTTGAAATCGGTCGACCGTGGCAACAGCCTTGAGCCATCAGCACGCCCAGGCTCACGTGGTACCATGAAATCAATGCCGGCGCTCGTGGAGTGATCTGTCGATGCTTGAGCGAAGAGGCTATTACAGCAGACCACAAGCCCCTTCTCTTCGGTAAAGTTTGCTTTCCTCTTCCAGCATTCAACTCTCTAGCGGAGAGGCTATCCACAGCACACCACACAACTCACTTATTTCCTTCGAGATCATTTTTGCTTTTTCTTTCGACCAGCTAGCCAGCTACACAGCATGGTACTTGCAACAGACCCAAAGCCTTTGAAACTGGCTATGGTGTACAGGTGTGTTACTGCGTGGCTTGCAGGTCAAGCTAGATACCCATGATGAGCGTGCGATTTGCTTTCCTGCATGACGAAGAGAGGAGTCCTTCGAATAGCTTACTCACGTGAAATCGATTCTGTTGAGTTTTCAGTGTCAGTCCATTTTGATTTTTCCGTTCAGCAAATCATGTACCCATTCGTTTGAAAGTACCCCGTTTGACCCACGAGAAACCGTGGACTGAGCAAGTGCATGTACCTCACATTGAATCACAAGTCGTTTATAGCAAGTACTCGCCTGTATCCACTCGCCTTGGCCCGGCCCTGGGGCGGTGCACTCCCAAGATACCTAAGCTTCAACATCCTCGTCTTCAACACTGCTTGATTTGCTTGACTCGCTTGTCAACCATTGCGACATGCATCATGATGCATGGCAGCAGCGTGGCCGGGGCGGCGCGAAGGATTCTCAGCTAGGGCTCGCATGCGATCAAGCCTCCCCAAGCTTTTGCTCTTGACCAAATTTAGCCAGCTTCGCGACGAGACAGCTGCTCAGCCTCAGCTCTTCGGTGTTTCCCGCTGGTGCTGCGCTGATACAGTGGTGTTTTGATGGCGCTAAGCATCCTTCTTGCATGCTTGCATGGATGGCAGCGTAGGTGTAACGAGAGCTTAGGCGTGGCGCGCAGTTTGGCTGTTTTGGGTATGCTTGGAGCTCTGTGCTAGGTGGTGTTCAGATACGGAGGAGGATGTGAGTATATAGCTGCTCTCGTATCCAATGCTTGGAATGCCTGGACACCTCACGTTTCTGCTATCACTTGCTACCATTCCTTGTGCTTCAGCTAGGCCAGTTCATACACTCATCACTACTCACAGAAGCTAGCTCCAAAATGTCTTCTCGTGGACAGGAACAACAACCGCAACGCCGCAAAGGCCCAATCAGTGGCATCATCAAGCTCATAGGAACTGGCGTGGGCGCTGCAGCTGAATATCGTGGACACCGAAAGGAGCGCAAGGCTGCTCACGATTCAGCACAGGCTTCGCCAGAGGAATATCCAGCAACCGCAGGACCATCGATCCAGCCAGCTTACCAGCGTTCAACCTCAGATAGCTTACCACCTACCTACGATCAATCAACAAACCATGCCTCAGATCGCCAGCTCGCCGCCGGCCCTCCAGCAGCTCACGACAAAAAGGCTAGCCTAGACGACTCTTCCAGCGACTACTCAGACTACTCCTCCGACGAACTCGAAGACGACGAAGAAGCATGGCAGCTCGACGAAGTCGCCGCCTCAACAGAACCCCCCAGCTACGACGCCGCCATCCGCGAAGACACCGACGCTTTCGAGCGC
>Ga0265797_10003342_pt1 | contig 25776 bp, 22 predicted proteins | sample P2T30metagenome_FD_192433 | JGI IMG/M metagenome (GOLD analysis project Ga0265797, IMG submission 192433) | Plant litter microbial communities from East Loma Ridge, Irvine, California - P2 T30 | ecosystem: Environmental > Terrestrial > Plant litter > Unclassified | place: USA: California... | reverse complement strand
CTGCGAGATCGGTAGCGATGATCGCAATCTCGGCCAGGATATACAGCGACCATAGCAGACCATGTAGGGGTATTCTGTATTTTGGGTATTTCTCCTTCAATCCCAAGATAAGTTTCCGCGTCTGATGAGGTAAGGAGGTAGTTGTCGTCGCGCCAAGTCGGACCGAGAGGGATTGTAGCACTGTAATCAGCGAAGTAGGAGGGGTGGAGCTTACCGCAAGCAGCCAGACCTGCTAGTAGGACGATGAATAGGAGCTTGTAACCATAGTTTGCTCCTGCGCTTAGATCGGTTGCCCAATTTCCGGGATCGATGTAGGCGACACTGGAGACTAGTCCTGGGCCCAAGAAACTGACATGCCTGTGTGTGAGTCACTTCAGTGTACCATCAACTGAGGTGCCTACCTCTTGAGCACCTTGTACACCTGTCTATATGATGGTATAGTGAGCATGGTATGCTCGTACTCGTATGAATAAGAAGTATTGTATGTTACAGTTACCGTAGATCTGGTTAGTCGCGCCATGATCAACAGATCTATTTACAGATCAATTGTCACTGCTTGCGCCTAATAGGGGGCGTCGAGAGACAGACCGTTAGGCACATCAAGACCGGTCTGCTTCCGGTTTAGGTAATCTTGAAGCGTGATTGATTTTTGCTGCAAGTGGCAAAATCAAATGCAACCAGACCTGAAAGGAAAGAAAGAAAGAAATCAGCCTGGTCGAGGCAGGGGTAAGCAACGAGTATACAACCACCACATCAGAGCCTCTTGCTACAAAGCATCAAAGCATACATGAACAATACTCGGCACAATTGAGAATCATTTGCGTCGTCGATACTTCAACAATTACTGCATAAATTGAGACGGCCGACGGTAACACCTAAATAAACACCTACCCCCACCCATGGAGATATGGCATCGTCATCCACGGCAACCGACCCACACACACCAGATTATACGGATCTAACACCATATTTATCATCCGCTAGTCCCGATACACCGAAGAAGGAGACGTATACACCCACGATACTTCAGACACCGACGCGGATGGGGTACAACGGGATAGGAGTGGGGGTCAGGCCGAGTCCTGTCCCATCGCCTTCAAAGACTGCCATTGCTCCGAGTACGGCTGTGGAAAACATTGCACAGAAGGAAATTGAAGGCCTGGGATACGATATTGAGCTAGACGAGGGGACAATCGATGTTAGTGCCGAGATGGACAGGGGAGAGGGATCTAGTTCGAGCTCGAAAACGATTGTTCTTGGGACCGATTCTGTCAACCTTGATAAAGTGGACGAAGGCACGACGCAGGATATTCAAGCGGAGGATAGGGATATCGAGTTCCCCACTCTGGACGACATGAAGGTATATCAAGATCGTCTATCTGGATCTTCCGAGGTGGAAAACAAGGATCTAGTCGAGATGGTGCGCTTCTCCCGCATGTGGGCTGGCGGCGAGCTGACAATCAGGTCAAATCTCTACTGGAACCATGCCTGAATCACCTCCCGGTCCTGCGAGACCAAGTCGAAGCCCAAAGAGCAACAATCCAAACCCTCCAACATCAAGCCAAACTCTCAAAAGAGCTGACCAACCTCGAGCGGTAAGCTGCTTGAACTGTTCTATTATAGAAGCTGATATCAGTGATCGACACTCAGCAGAACGTAGAGGATGGCATCGCGACATGAAAGCTCTTGTCTCATCCCGAGATCGAGAGATTGCTGCTGGGAAAAGACCGCGAAAGGGGTTGGAGCTGAATGTGGGGTATCATCAGGAATTGGAAGCTAGTAATAAGCGATTAGAGATGGATAATCGGTTGATGGCTCCCAGGGTGAGTTGTCGTTCTAGTCACGGTCGAATATGATGTGCTGGAGGCTGATCATTAGCTGGCGGATACACAGCGTCAAATTGATAAACTTGTCAACGAGCTCCGTCACCTCAGGTCCAATGTCATCATGTCGACTTCTGCTATTGATGATGATTCCCACCCTGGACGTTCACGTCAAACTCAAGCTGGTAGACGGAAATCGTTATCACCGACACGAGCATTATTCAGCGCTACAACAATGGGAGATGCCCGATCCGAACACCTTCTTCTTGCAGCTCGTAAAGTCCGGTCAATGCGCCAAGAAAATCCTACAGTAGGAATGTTGACTTTGTCGGAATTACAGAGGAGTGGGGTAGTAGGTCCAGAAGGCGGACTTGGGTATTCAGAGGGATATGGACATGAAGTAGGGCAGGTGGAGAGTGATGAGGAAAGTGATTTCGAGGAAGGAGGAGAAGAATTGGAAGATCGGAAACCGGTCATCGATCATTCGAGAAAAGGTAGTAAAGGGAAAGCATCGGTCAACAATACACCTTCATTCCCCAAGACGAAAAAGGGTACGAAACAGAACCTACCCGCTCCACCGACTACTCCCCGTTCTCGCAAACCACAAGGTCAAGGCCCGCCCCCAACCACGACGCCTGGCGGATCCAATTTCTCGGATCTCCTTCGAGCTGCCGAGCTTGCGACTCGTCCACAAACGCCAAAAGGAGATGGGAGGGTTTCATTGCCCATGTCGGCCATGTCTGCTACTCGAACCCGAATGCGGGAAGAAAGTAGTGAAAGGGGTAGTCCAGTCAAGAAAGCTAGACGGGTGGCAGTCGAGGCCGAGGCTGCAGGAAATCAAGACAGAGGTGATTCGGCATTAGATTTGCTGGCTCAAGCTAGTCAATTGGAGGTAGCACAAGGATCAACGCCAGAAGCGGAAACTGAAGTCGATCCACTATCGATCCCTACACCGACTCAGCAATCAACGACAGCATCAGCGTCAGCGTTGGCGTCGGTTACGGCAAAACCACCTTCCTCGTCAGGAAGTTTCCTAGAACCACCAATAGATTTACATCCCACCCCACCAATCCAACCTCCTGTTCAAGATCAAGATCAAGATCAAGACCAATCATTACCACAAAGTATCAAAACACCCTCGACTCGACCCAGGAATCTATCCATATCCCAATTATCAGAACTACAAACTCCACGTGGGAATTTCGAACCTCCCCATCCTCATCCGGGACATGCTACCGATCCACCAGCCCACCATGCCCACCCTCATCCACACTCCCATTCTCAATATCAAAGTCCACAGGGATCGGTTCCTGGATTGGGTAAATATGTACATTTGAGTAGTAGTATGCCTGCTAGGCGGGTTCGATCACCTTACTTGAAATGGACTGTTGAAGAGGTGAGCCTTTATCCCATCTTATAACGTCTTCAAATTCGGACAGAGCTAACGAGTAGGACGAACTCCTTGCTAGGGCCGTTGCTATACATGGAGAGAAATGGGATCTTGTTTCCAAAGGAGTACCTACTAGATCATATCATCAGGTCAGACAACGGTATGTCCATTCTATCCTACTCCCTTGTCCTTCCTCGTTTCCTTCATTCTAGTTAATGAACCATCTATCGCGTCAAGCAGAATCAAACATGATCCCCGTGTAACGTATAGAGGAACCGCGCTGACAAAGCAGGTGGTTAAGGAAAACAGGAGCTTTCGATAAGAAACAACTTCAATCCCAACCAGGAGATCATCATGGTTCCTCAAATCTAGGACTCGGATTCGGGATGCCATTACCATTACCACCAGGAATGGGAATTGGGATGGGACAAGAGATGATGATGGATGAAGATAGAGAAGGTAGTCCTACACCTCAATCTGGAAGAGGTAAAAAGAGGAGGGGTAGTGCGGATGAGTGATTCTGGGGTTGTATCGCTTTCACTTGCTTGGTCTAGTTTCTGGACTATTGGAGTGAGGGGGGAATGAAAAGAGTTGAAGAAGCTGAGAAGATGAAGTGGGCGTGAAGACGGGATAGGAAGAAAGGGTAAGAGCAAAGAGGTTGAGATTGGTATGATTTCGCAATGCCATATCCGTATCATATCACTTCATCACATACATATTGTCCCGTACTAACAATAAATACAATACAACTAAGTCAATTCCTTCTATTTTTCCCCTTCTCTCCCAATATCTGTCATTCCTGTTCACACTGAAACAACGAAGTGGGCTAAAACAGCAACGCAAGTCCAATCTCGGCAATTACCAATATCCCAAAGAAACCCCAAACCAAATCTAGGAAATCCCCACCGACGACAGTAGCGGAATTAGCCCCATGTCGACCCGGCCCTCCAGCGCCAGTCAGATTCGAATTACCGGTTGTTTGACCAACTACGTTCGATGGGGATCCGGACAGTTGATAGACCCGGATGTAGTTGATCAACATGACAGTATTGACTAGGTTTGCCTGATTTGTCAGCTCTATCGGCCGTCAAGGAACAAGGTTGGCCAGGTGAGAAGGAAAATCCGGTTAAATCGGGGTCCGTATGGGTGATGTCGAATTGTCGATGAGGGAGGAGAAGGGGAAGACATACAGGGTTTTCAATTTGAGATCGACAAGTACCAGGACAATATGGGAATTCTAGTACGTCAGCGCCTGCAACCCCATCACATCAGAGACCAGCTTGACTGACGACTATAAAGCCCTCCAGCCCAATCACCTATCTATCAGCATCCTCCATCATAGACTAGACTCGCATAAGAGAGAACCCAACGTACCACAGAGATTGATGTTCAGAACCAAGGTTTGGGCAGAGAAGAAATTGTATGGATCGCAGGTCGATGCGTCGTATACTGCATGTGGAGTTCCCCCTGATTCGTAAGTCCGTCATGTCGAGTGCACGAGGACCGAGAATAACGGGATTACTTACAAGTGTCAGGAGTAGGTTGATTGGCGGTGATACTAGAATATCGTCAGCGATCATCTTACAGGACGGAGGTGATTTACTCAGCAGGGATCTGAGCCCTGTTCCAGCTCCCTACTCATCAGCTCTCATCGACTCAAGTGATATCGAGCAGAATGAGGTGGACTTACACATCCTGATACCGGTACCATCCCACAACATCCCAAACACGCCTCCTCCAGCCGCATTGAATGGTTCACCGAATGAGCTCTGGGAGGGGGAGATGATACCGCATCCTGTACCGCCTAGATCCAGTCAGCAAATAAACGAGGTGGAAGAAGGAGGAAAAGGAAGTGGTTACTTGGCTTACCTGATTCATGATCGCAGACGGGGTTCTAGGATCAGCTGGGTCTGTACGAGGATGCGGCTCAGAAGGACATACTGTGACCGTTCCAGTATAAAGCCCTTGCGTCGTATTGACTACACATCCGGGGTTACTATGACTGTACGTCAGTCTCCCTGTCACGGTGTGACGCGAAAAGCTGGATGGAACATACACAGTGTATTGACTATCCATCAGCTTTACCCAGGTAAGAACGAAGGAGTAGAAAGCTTACTTGTTGGTCATTCCATGGATACCTTCCTGGTTATTAGCTCGTTCATTCCAGTTTGAATGAGCTGACGATGATATCGATCTCCCCCTGTTTTGTCAGCTTTGCCGAGGGACAGGTCGGGTCAGCTTACCACAGTAGGCCAAGGTGCTCCATATCCCCACAACCAAACTACGTATCAGCTCTTCCTTTTGCCCAATGATTCCTCTTTTTCGACTACTATACAGATACGCCCGGTATTCTGTATGCTCCTCGCGGGACAAAGTAGCACGGTGTCCGACTTACAAGCAGGCCAGACTCCACATCCCCACGGCATCAATGCCAAATCAATCAAGAACAACCCGCCAGAGTACAAAGCATGAGAAGTGATTCTGACCGAATCTCGATTCTGCCCCGCGGCGAGCGGGGACCAATGTTCCGCCTGAATGTAAGCGGTGAAGGATAGACTACGCTGCAATGGGTATGAACGGGAACGGCAGGAAAGGAACATACTTGAATCCCAGGAATCCCATCATCTGTCCAAAATGCCAATCCTTCCGCCATTGCTTTCTCTTTGCTAACGTAGCTAAAGCAATATCAGCTTGGATTTTCAAGGAGCGGTCTGACGTACTTGACGACTACTCATCAGCTATATTCACTTTATAGGGGCAATAAATGGTGTCGCGAGACGAAGAAAGGAAGGGACGTACATCCATTACTGGGATCAGGCTCGGTGAAGAAATCCCAACTATCATCAACTCTGTACGAGATCATCAGACTCAGAGTTGAAGCTTCGTCAGGCTAAAAGAAGTGCCGCAGTGTCTGTCAGAATCTCTTCCCAGAGACGCGGAAGCATCGATGCTGAAGAAGAGGAATACAATCCGAGAAAAGAGAGAACAAGACGTACCCATCAAAGAACGTCTGTCCGGCATATTCCATTTGCATCGCCCAGTTCAATAATCCCCTTTTCGACGATTCCATATAGGTGACTTCGAGTTGAGTGTAGAGGATCTCTTTCACCCAATCATTCCTCTTCATCTCCTCCTGTTTCTCTTCCCTCTCCTTGACCTGAACACCTTGAATCTCGTGAATCTCAATCTCGGTATTGTTCTCGTTCTGAATTTCTTCGGGCGCGTTTCCGGTATTCTCGGTGACTAACATTTGTTCCCTCAAAGAAGCAGTGAGTGCCTCCCAATCTTCCCTTGCCTTCCGAGCGGCGACTTTCTTCTCCTTCCTCCTCTTCATTTCCTTCATACTAGGGACAGTATAATGAGGAGGGGGTGTAGGTTGAGGGTGAAGGTCGTGGTAGAAAGTCTCCAATTCCTCCAGGGCAGGATTGGTAGTTACTCCCACTGGGATCGAGACTCGGGTAGACCATCCAATAGCGGCGATCGAGGCGAGTATGATGGTGATGAAAATCAATTTCATGGTGTTGTTTTTGTGTGGTGACGGCGGTTGTAGTGATGAAGTGGGAAGAGTAGTTGAAGAGGTACCCATCGTGTTCACCGATATATATAGATCCTCAGACGTGACTAGGTGATGCGGGAAGGGAAAGGTGAGTCAGTCTGGTCTGTCCTATCCCATTGACTGATGTTGTGATTGATCTCGGGATCTCGAAAATTATCGAACTTTATCTTTGGATCTCAAGCGATCTGATTTTGGGTGGCGAGTTTGTACAATACAGTAATGTGTTTCACTTATTTGTATCGTTCCTCGATCGCTTTGATTCCAGGTATGGGCACAGGTGATTGTGATACGGACGATAGAGTAGATGAAGTAGCATGACCACGGATTGGAATGATCATTATGAGAAAAAAGAAGGAAATAATGGAACACGAGTTGAATGACAATAAGTTAGTTATCTGAAACACACACACGATCTTTTTGAATTCTGTGCCTTTGATCCAGATATCATTATGCATCAATGTGACATGATACGGATACATTCATTATAAGATACGATCATAACACGAGACTCATAACGCTCAACTACTCGGCAACCTGTTCCCACACTTGACAATCCCGAGGAGTCGAATGTGAACAAGTAGCATGAACCATTGCTATTGGTCAGCTCCATTCTTTCAGAGCCCTTCCAGAGCCTTCATCATCTCGATTGCTGACGCCCTACTACACATCTTTGGGGCATGACATGTTTCACTCACTACCACAATCATCACATTCCAAAGCAGGTCGATGCCCCAATCGCTTCTTGCAAACTGCACATTTCGTCGAAGGTCCCTGATCCCTCTTCCAAAATATATTAGCAGAACTAACAGCGGGTTTATTCCAGAATGAAAATGATAAAGCCGAAGTCACTGATGTGACTCTATATCAGCTGTTTTAGTCGGAAAGACACAGATAGCTTACAGGTCTTGCTACCAGCCTTCTTCTTGGGGTTACTCTCGTGTAGATCAAGTAAATCCTTGTTGAGGACTGAAAATCGATGAGTCCCCATTACTCGACTTGGCGAATCGTCTTCGCCTTCTTGTTCACCGTCGCCTTCTTTATCTACTTCGGTGTTTGAGTCGAGACCTAGACCATGGATGGCTTGGGTGTTGACGACCGAAGTATTGAGAGAGGGAATACTTTGTAATTGTGATTGAGGGGGAATGGGGGTATATGGCGGAATTGCATCCTTCGCCTGCTGTCCATCTTCTTCCTTGTTTCCTGGACCTTGTGTTTCTCCCTCTTTCTCCAAATTCTGCTTGACATCGGTTGAGCCGGAAGTCTCGTTTCCGCCCATGACCTGATTCCCACTTGGACTGGTCGACATTGGAGCCCTGATGGTCATGGTCGACATGGCGGTATCTTCTTGCGGAGTTGCATTGTTCATTATCGAGGCGTTTCCGACCGCTTCCTGGTGTACATCCGAATCATCCGCAGTGTATCTAGATAAGGAAGACCGACTATCATGGTATTTCGTTCCGCTCCTCAATAAGTGGCCTTTGTGTCCGACTATAATCAGCTCTTGACTTTCTTCGGCTTTTCGGACAGAAACTAAAGCTGACTCACAACTAGACTCGGAGGACATTGTGATATCACTTCTCTCATTCCACTGAGCCGTCCTCCAAGTTTCCTTTCCATCATTTCCATCCCCGTGAGTATCCACAGGAGAAGCCCCAGTCCCATCAATCTTCATAGTCGACAGCGCAACAAGCGCTTCCTCCTCCACCTTGGCCTCTTCAACCTCAGCATTTGTCATTTCATCATCCGAAGGTCTCGAGAAATCAGGCATAGCCCTCCCTCTTCCGGGTTTCACTATACTGATAGATCCCACATGCTCTCCTCCGTCATTCTCGGTAAGGCGGGATAAGACGTCTAATTCGATCAAGCGGAGTCGTTCTAGGACTTGAGGCATTTTGGGACGTTGATCTTGGTTCACCGCGCAACAGTCGAGCGCTAGGGTGATGAGTTCCGCGGGGCAATTTGGGGATGCGACTCGGTAGACTTCGTCCGGGTCGACCACGAGTACATTGTCTTCGTCGAGCTAGAGCTTCAGTTCGGCTGTTTGCTATACCAAAGGGAACATACCGTGAACAACCACCTGGCAGCAAGTCTTCTACTCGCCAGCTCTATAAAGACAAGCCCCAGAGTATAGACATCAGTGGGTAGATCGAAGTCTTCTCCATTCACCATCTCTGGACTCATGTACCACTGACATCAGCTATCTCCTCGACAATGACTCTCATTCATAGTCATCGTTATCAGATCAGGTGGCAACTCACCTCAGTGCCACAATGAGTCATCTGCCGCCTCGCTCGTTCCTCCTCAGACGATGCTGTCATGATCCGCGCGAAACCAAAATCCGTCACTTTGATTCTATCATTACTTGTAATCAAGAGGTTTTCACCTTTGATATCACGATGAACACACTACTGTCAGCGAATGCGGACTCAGCTTGAGCGGTGAAGCGGTAGCAATGTTGGGAGACTGGAGAAGCAGGAAAAGACAAGACCTACATCTCTGGCATGAAGATAAGCTATCGCCCTAGCTATATCCGTTGCGAAGGAAAGGCGGAGTCTCCATGGAAATGGTCTTCTGCCCAGCATGAAGCTTCGAAGATTGCCTTTAGGGACGTATTCGGACACGATACTGAATGTAAGCAACTTAATTCGAAGCAGATGTAGTCGAGAGGGCGGACGCAGAAGACGACAGTCCTGAGGGAGCAGAATCGGCCAATCAATGAGTCGGAGGTGGTCGAGTCGAGGCACGAGACCAGACCAGGATACTGAATGATGCGGACAGGGGTGACGAAGACTCACAAACACCTCCCATCCTCCTTCGGTGCCATGCACAATCCCAGAAAAAGGACGATGTTGGGATGTCGGCATTCAGCCATGATCCTCCATTCCCTCTCAAAGTACTTCATGACCTATCATCAGTTCTGATCCGGCAATCATTCTTTGTATTACCCCGAAGTCACGGAAGGGGACGATGGGGGAGGGCGAGGGTAGAAGAAGTAACTCACATGATATTTCTGAGAAGGTTCAATCTCTTTAATAGCAATATCGATCCCCAAGTAACTCCCTTTCATCAGTGGTATCCCGTTCAATTCGTATAATTGACATGACGCACCCTTGTATACAGACCCAAAAGCTCCTTTACCCAGTATCTCCCCCCATACGACTTCATCTAACTAGATAAAGCGTCAGTCTATCTCTCTTCGCCTTCCCCCACTTGTCTCGTCTTGGGTTGTCAAGTGGGAGTGGAGTGGAGTTGAATGGGTGAGGGGGCTTACGGGGATATTATCGAATGCTACCATTGGACGGGGGACGTTAGATAGTGAAGTTGCTGGTTGATCTATGTTGGAGTCTGACATGAAATATGATTCTGGTTTCCTGATGGTGGTTTGATGTGAATGAGGATGTGTGTGTTTTATGATTGATGGATGTTGAAACACACACAAGGTCGTCATTTCACTTCATTCGTCAATCAACCTCAAGTCACTTCAACCCTTTCTTCCCCTTGTCTGATAGCTTGGTCATCCCGAGCGGTACTTCGCAGGGTCGGATACCGACAAGCAAGCTCGGCTGAAACATAGACACGGAGATGAAGTTGCAAAATGCCCCTTAATCCCGACAATTGCATGTAACATCTATAATTCCTCCTTGACTCCCGCTGTCGTTCCCGCTTGCGCAACATCAAGCGGCCAGCATAAAGCCGGAGAGGTAGCTTTGAATCTATACTCGCATTTCTCTGGCTCTGAAATTGACAGTAGGGCATTTGTAGTTCCACAGGATAATTCAACGGTTGCGGATCGCATTGGGCCGTTCCAGCATTTCGCCCTACAGTTTAGCTTTCTTCATTCCTTCGACCTGAAGGCTTGGTGACATACCCATTAGTATATCGCTGTTTTATGTAATGGTCAAATGACCCCTCAGGTGCAGAGTCGTTCCAGCCTGAGAAAGCGCTGCTTGTCAGCTCCCATCGACAAGAGGATATAGTTGACCTACCCCAAGAAATTAGATGAGCTGTCCTTATTACTCTTCTGCGTAGCTCTACCAAAGAAACATAGCTCGTATGTATAGCTGACATGAGCTGTTGCCCTATTGGTTCATATCATCGAGAAGCACATACTCGCCATGAACCTTGTCAATACAAGTCCCATCCAATTTCTTCCACTCTGCATCAGGTCCGTATCCTTTACTCATTTTCTCCAATGTCTCGGTATTCCGGTTGATATCGTGCTGAAGATCTTGCAATTCCTTGTTCAAAGTCTGATGTCGGTTACGAGCTGCAGAGACATCTTCTCGTCAGCCATTGAGCAGGAGATGGTAGGAGGGAACTCACGAGGGCTATCGGAATTGGTCCTGGTGGCTTTGTCGCCTTTTCCGATGAGACCGATACGAATGAACCAGTCTAATGCGAGGTCGCGAAGGGTCTCGTATTGCTCATATAGTGAATCTGGAATATATTCCTCGATCCGATATACTGGCCATCAGCTATTCCCGGTCAGCGGCAGAGGAGACTTACGCAATCCGACATCACCCTCGTCGTCTTCAGCATCAACTTCGCCATCCACGTCCATCATGAGCAACCCCTCCAGGTCCTTCTTATCCAATTCATCCAGCTCCTTATCCTCGATCTCCTCTTCCACCTCTACTGGATCACTCTGCGAGCCTGTTTCCTCTTGCTTGACCTCAATCTCTTCCTCAAAAGGTTTCGTCAACTCCTCATAACCCACTACAGCGGCTTTAACGGCCATATCCTGGTAATTCGGATTATACCCTTTGGACAGTTCTTCTAAGATACCATGAAGGGTGTCGAGCTCAGATTGCAGACGAGAAGTCTTGGATCGTAAACGATTCAAAGCAAGTCGATGAGTGAGGAGGGTGGTATATAATGCTAAGTCGTCAGCTACAGTCTGCTAGGGAACTGAGACTTACGCGACTGTTTACGCTTTTCAATCTGTTGATGGCTCTTTGCCTCAATCCTGTCCAGCGTCACTATTCGTCAGCTATCGTTTCTCAGTCACGAACACTGGAGCTGACTTCTCGCTTCCTCAACCGCCCGCTCTTTGGCGTTCAATTCTGCCTGTTTTGATTTGAGATCATCCTCTATACGTTTCTTCTCCCCTAGTGCCCATTTCACATATGTCCCCCGGATCTTTGCTCCCTATCATTAGCTCCTTCTTTTTGAGAAGTGACGTACCGTTTTACGAGTCTTGGTCTCTGCTTCTATCTTGGCCTTGTGCTCCCGCCCAATCTCGGCGCATGTGTCCGGACAAGCCCCAGTCTGCCATTCATCGCTCCCATCACAGCATTCCGGGTCTGTTGTCAGTTCTGGTCTGTACTGCAATTGATAGAGAGGAACATACCACAGATGCCATCATTCACTCGACTTGACTTGACTGTACTAGGTATATGCCCCTCATTCTTGCAGTAGAAAGTGATACTACTATTCTCACAAGCGCTCGTTCCCGGTTCATCAGATCCATCAGGACAGTCGCAGTAATCGTCATTGATTGCCGAATGAAGTATTGTAACAGATCCATCTAGACACGTGAATTGATTCTTGATAGGTTCGTAACGGTCGTATACTGCTAGTCAGTCACTGCCTTTGTCCCCCACAGCTGGACAGGGATGGCTGTAGAGACTCACAAGCTGGATCCAGTCCTCTGATTTGGCTTGCCACAAGAGGCTTGGACTCGGCGGTGACTGACCCTAACACGCTCAATAGGGGGACCAATGCCCACACTGCTCCTGTCATGATATGGTATACTATTACTGTAGCTACGAAACAAGGCCAAGAACAAGAGCACCTCCACTCTGTGACTCGACATGCCTAACTTCGCACACCGTGTGTTTCCAGCTCGCCTAACTCCCGCTTAAAACCGGCCGGAGCCTCGACGAATCAAGATGAACGAGTTAGACGATTCAATTTCATTTCTGTATATAATCTCTCATTATCAGAGAGACAAGGAGCTGCACAAGAGCTCCAAGAATCTATCGGACATCGGTCTGAACATCACGCTCGAGTCAACAATATGTCCATTGCGAGCTCATCACGCCTAGTGGTCCGATCGGTACTCTATACCTCTCGCCGCCAAATCACGCGTCTAGCTCCGGCTAGCCGATCGTACGCTTCCGAAGCTGCTTTCGACCCCTCGCAAGTCGAACGAGCGACCGATGAAGTGGATGTCTGTATTGTCGGAGGAGGTCCTGCTGGGCTGAGTGCTGCTATTCGGATCAAGCAGCTGGAACAGGAGAGGGGAGGGGATGAGTTACGGGTAGTTGTCTTGGAGAAGGGTTCTGAAGTCGGTGAGTACATCGAGCTGATTCAGGGGGTCATGCTGACTGATATCAGGTTCACATATCCTGTCCGGAGCTGTCATTGAGCCTAGAGCTTTGACGGAATTGATTCCAGATTGGAAAGAGCTCGGCGCCCCCTTGAACCAAGAAGCGACTTCCGACTCTATGCGATTCTTGACTGCCAACTCGTCTTATCCACTCCCTCACCCCCCTCAAATGAACAATAAAGGAAATTATATTGTCTCGCTATCCCGCCTGACAGCTTGGCTAGGCGAACAAGCCGAAGCACTCGGCGTCGAGGTCTACCCTGGCTTCGCAGCTGCTCATGTCCTTTATTCTGAAGATGGAAAGAGTGTCAAGGGAGTAGCAACTGGTGATGTGGGATTGGATAAGAATGGACAACCGAAAGATTCTTATGAACCTGGAATGGAGTTCCACTCTAAAGTGACATTATTCGGAGAAGGAGCACATGGATCTTTGTCAAAGCAGGTTCAGCAGAAATTCAATTTGAGAGAAGGAGTTGATCCTCAAACGTATGGACTTGGTATCAAGGAAGTCTGGAGGGTAAGGGATGAAGTGTATGAACCTGGAAAGGTCGTACATACGCTCGGATGGCCTATGGATTACAAGACATACGGAGGTAGTTGGTTATACCACATGGAGGATAATATGGTCAGTATGGGATTGGTTATCGGGCTGGATTACGAGAACCCATATCTCTCGCCATATAGGGAGTTCCAGGTAAGATTCATTCGATCGCTCCTGGGCATGAGCTGATCCGACAGAGGATGAAACATCACCCATACTTTGCAAACATCCTCAAGGACGGAGAACGATTAGCATACGGTGCTCGAGCACTGAATGAAGGTGGATTCCAGTCGATCCCGAAACTCTACTTCCCAGGTGGAGCCTTGATAGGTTGTTCAGCCGGTTTCCTGAACGTACCAAAGGTAAGCTATAGTTGTCCAGACTGATAGAGAGGAAACAAGCTAATCGCCAGATCAAAGGAACCCATAACGCCATGAAATCCGGTATGTTGGCTGCCGAAACAGCATTCAAAACCATCACCTCCAACCCCGAGAGTACCGAAGCAGCAGACATGTCGGGCTATGAAACAGCCGTCAAAGGTTCTTGGATCTGGGACGAGTTGAAAGAAGTTAGGAATCTACGTCCATCATTCCACAACCCACTAGGACTCTGGGGAGGTATGGCATATTCTGGATTGGATAGTATGATCCTAAAAGGACGGGTCCCTTGGACATTTAGGAATAAAGTCGAGGATCACGCACATACAAAGAAGGCCAGGTATGTTTCCCCATACTTCTTCTCAGATATAGGGGTAAGCTGATAAGAAGCGAGAGCAAGCCTATTGATTATCCTTTGCCAGATGGGAAATTGTCATTCGATATCCTCACTTCAGTTTCTCTGACGGGTACGAATCACGCTGAGAATCAACCGGTCCACCTGCAGTTGCCCAAGGAGGAAGGAGCTAGGGCAAGGCACACAGAGACTAACGTTACGGGTAAGTCTTTTTGTACTTTCAATTGATACGGGGCTGACGGGTAGAATATGCTGGATTACTTGGCAGAGCATGCCCAGCTGCAGTCTACGAATACGCAGATGCAGAGGGTTCAGAAGCGGATGCGGCTGGAAAGAAATTCGTAATCAATTCTCAGGTACGCCGTTCTCCACTATACCTTCTTATCTCGAAGCTGACATTCAGAACTGTATCCACGTATGATTTCGTTCTTTAAGTGCAAGGGCGTAGGACTGATGATAGTGCAAAACATGTTCAATCAAGACCCCAACTCAGGATATCTTGTGGGCAGGTATGTCCCTTTCTAGTGTGGATTCACGTGGCGTGGGTGAAGCTAATGACCAGTACCCGAAGGAGGTGGTGGACCCAAGTACAGTATGTCTTTCATTCTTCCTGTGTTGAGTCGAGCTGATGAATAGATATCACATAGTTCATGCATTGTTGTTTGTCTACCCTCAGTATTCGCCAATATCTGACCGACTGTCACTATTTTGCTTCAAATGACGATCAAACGGAAAGTTGATCCGTTGATCCAGGGCAATCAACCAGAAGCGGGAACACACAAGAAGAGAAAAGCACAAATATACAGGACATACAATACATCCTTTCGACACGGCACCGCATAGGTCCCCGAATCCAGTCGCTTCAATAGTTAATCGGCAACACCACGCCACTCCCCCGGATCGACACGGGGTCTTTGCTTACGCACCAAAGACGGTAATACCGGGTCATATCATAATTAACTGCTGATCACGGCAAATCCGACCTCTTACTCAATCACTATAGAATCGCCTGTCTCGTTTCAGACCAAACATCCTTTACCCTCCTTTCACCTTTTCTTCCTTTGTCCAACCGTTCTCGGTTGAATGTAACAAGGGGTTGAGGTCAAGGGGATCAACGAGTTGGGATACTAATGCTTTTTGAATGGATAAGGGAATTGATCCTTTGATCCGTCGTACTGAGGTCAACTCTAGATATCGGAATCTTGACTTGGAAGATCATTCTCCTTGTTAACGTTGACGATCTCTTCTTCTACTCCTTATTCTTGGACCATCACTTCATTTGTTCTCCTTGGTTCCGATCATCCGAATATTATATCATTTACTCCATTCTTCCCCTATCCTCCCCTTAAATAATCAATATAGATATAGACGGCATAGGTATCACCTACAGACATACACATACGCATACGCATACGCATAAGCGAAAACGACACATATACTACTACACGAAAGTCGATCAAAAGTATCACAGTATACAATCTCTACCAGTCATTCGACAACTCTTTTTCTCCCAGCTACTAGCTTCGGACAATCGCGTACCTTCCATTCATAAGTTGCACTTCGGACCGACCCTTTGTTCTCGATATTTCACAACCTTTCTCGAAGTATACCTTCCTGGTCACACCTCCGGAAAAGGTCTTCACCTCTCATCTCGGTTCTTGTTCGTCCCAAGAGTCTCACGTCTCGCGTCGCTATACGCTACCAACGCCATCGCTAGGTCTTGCCTCGCTCGCCCCACATCCCGACAATGATGTTCTCATCCGCTTCGCCCATGGGCCATTTGGGTGCTACGCAAGTAAAGATGGCCATGCAAACTCTTCAAATGGTAAATATGGAATTAGAGCGTCAGAAAATGCAGGGTATGGTGAATACCGAAGGATATCTAGATTGTCTGAATAAGTGAGTCTCCTCATTGTCTCCGTAAATCTATGCGGTCTATGCGGTCTATCTAAGCGTCACCCTCCACACTGTTGCGCTGACAATCACGATCCTCGATACCGATGACTATAGGAGCTAATGATCAGGATGCTGGAGCCTTTAGCAATTGTCCAGGGGATGATGGGATTACGGACATGGTTAACGGAAGTTCAGTATCTGATGACTAAATTAAAACAAAGGGCTTTCAGCGGTATGGGATTGTGAGTCGCTTCTTCCCGTCGTCCTACCACTCCCGACTTCAATCGGACCCCAACTGCCACGGCTGTCTCGATCAATACTGATATCAGGAATCCACGCGAGAGACAAGTACTAGCATGGTATTCTGCCCAATGGCGCCAATTACGCGGTGGTCCTGTATGTTCACTCTGCTTTCGTCATGTAAGAGAGCTAATGGGTTAGTGCGATATGGGACGTCCTGAAGCTCAGATTGTATGTCCACTTCTTGCCTTTGAGGCGTACAATTTTGGGAGAGGAGTACTGATGATAGATACTAGCTTCTTTAGGTGAGATGGCTATGTACTAGCCTCAGACCCAATCGTCGATTCATCAATTGCATACCGACAGACGACCATGTTCAACATCACCCCTTTTCCCCATCATACATAAGACCATCAGAAGCTACCATGATCAATACCGCATCAACCAGATACACCAATCTCAAGCATTATCAACAGACACATACACTAAACAATCTGTACCAAAAGGCAACACAATCACGACCAACTCCGCATTTCTCTCATTCATAGTAAACATGAAACAATCAATTATCGAACCCATCCTTTCTCCAGAACCTGAATTTGTATGCTTAACCCCATCTATCTCGGCTTGTATGTAGACTGTACTCGTAGCGTCCTGTAACATCTTATGTATTGGTATTTGTATCTACACTCGTACTACTACCCCGAGGCATGGTGCCACTTTGCCACTTTCTCGTCACCAGGAATCTGGATCAACTTGACCTCCACTTACTCACCTTCCACTCACTCCACCCACTACCCATTGTCAACCTCACAAACACAGGGATGTTATTAGCAAATTACGCATCAGACTCCGACTCGGATCAAGAAGATGCAGGTCCATCACGCCCTACTCCCCTCACAACTTCCATGGGAGGGGGCGGGGGGGCATCAAAACCAAAACGGAAAGCTCCAGTCAAGATTACTCTTGATTTACCGAAAACTACCTCGACCGAACCTAATGGAGGTGAAGCAGAGGCAGAGGAAGAGGAAGAGAGGGAATTCAAGAAAGCAAAAACTGGGTCTGGACCTAAAGGCGGGAAAGGATCGTATGTCGACCCTCCTCCATCTCTCTCGTAGCTGATTTCGAAAGATGCTGATAGTAGTTCGGCATTACTCGGAATGCTCCCTCCGCCAAAACGTAAATTACCAGCATCTAAATCTGGTCCTTCGACCAATAAACCTACGATAGCCGTTCCTAAAGTCGCTTTACCGAAACCTGCTGCGAATCTACCTGCTCCCCCTGGATTCAGTAAGGAGGATAGCGATATTGATGATGGAGGAATGGTACCTCCCTCTCTTCGTCGGAAAGGGGCAGCAGGGACAAGCAAGGGTGCTTCTATGGATCTATTTGGATTAGGTAAGTCCCAAGTTTCTAAATAAGTGAATTATAGGTAAACTGATAAAATAGGTGATGAGCCCTCGGCATCCTCATCCTCCTCCAAGCCGAAACCGAAATCCACATCCTCAATGCCAATGTCAATATCATCAGCACCGACCGTAGCCGATTTCATACCACCCCAACCAACCGCAAACGACCCTTATCCCGGCTATTACCAAACACCCTCAGGCGAATGGGCAGCCTACGACCAAGATTATTATCATACATTCTTCCCAGCCCAAACTCAAGAAGAACTCGAACAAGGTGATGGAAGGGTTGGAAGACATTGGGAAGAATTCAATTCCAAAGGAGCCGATTTCATCGATATTGATGTTTCCAAGGGACTTGAGGAGGCTAGGATTGAGAGGGAACGAAAAGCTTTGGCTGTCAAGCCTAAATTACCTGGGGATGAAGTTGAATATAAGGTATGTGGGCGAAGAGCAGGCGTGCATGCTCAGTCTACACCCCACACCCCTGGGCGTAGGCTGTGTAGCCGTTCGGCTTACTGCTGGCAGTGCGTGGAGTACGCTGACAATCAGGCGGTTGGCCAAATCAAGGGTCTTGCTACGGAACGACATCAATTATCTTCATTGCTCAATACCGCTTTCACTCAGAAAGAAGAGGTCAGTCTAATTCTTATTCTATTTTATCCGTTGACTCTGCTTTCCCACGTGTCTCCTCTCTGCTCCGGTGTCATCCTCTCCTCTCGTGTAGTCCAGATCATGTGCTGACAATCCAGTTGGAACAGAGGATTACCAGCAACAAAAAGAATATGCGTGTTGCAGCCCAGAAATATGGTTTCTAGGTGATTTCATGTATGGCAGTGTAAGATCATGAGGGCGTCTGGTGTAGTAACAGAGAGACAAGGGAGGTGGATGTACAATATTGATCAGAGATCACTACCATCGCAGATCAATCATGTATGGCTGTACTGCATAATCCTAGATGAAGGAGGTTTATACCCTATAATATATCCTTCAGATTAGTCTGCGCAGATCCCCTCTCCAGAGGTTTAGGGGCGTTGGGTCCAGGTTTCCATCCGATCTGTCATTAGCCACAACCCCACATCCTTCCTCCGAAACGATGGAAGGGACATACCATGAATATAATCTGGAATGTCGCAGGTACACTACCATCTTCTTTTCCATACATATCTGAGAATTAGTCCTTTCTCTTGAATCTCTCGCTTGACGTTTCCTCGTTGAGTCGTCCTGAGCCCGCCTCAAATCCGTGTAAAACCGAGTCCCCATATCATTCTCAACCGCTAGTCCGCATTCTCGTTGACATCACTCCATCCGATCTCCCGATCCCACGCTGACTCGCTACCGCTCCCTAGATCACTCAGACATACCTTTATAAATCGCCTCAGCAGCCAATAATACATCTCTACTAACCCAATTCCTCCTTCCTAGTATCGCATTACTCTCCCCCATATCTCTTAAATCAGACATCAATTCCCAAATCGAAGGGTAATTGATAGTTAAATCTTCAACATCTACTGTTGTAGTGGTGAATCCTGCTCTGTTTAGTAGGGAAGGAGCGTCCGTTGGGTCTGTGCGTCAGTTCAGGCCTGTAATGATTTTGGGACAGGGACGTACTGATCATTGGTGATACTCTATTTGCGATTCCACCTCTTCTCTCTTGTTCTGCCAATTGGATTGATGTTCTACTATCAGCGCTCTCCTTTGAGTTGACATGTCTAGGAAGAGACGTACCGGAGTTCGAATAAGCTGTCACCACCTAGAACAGCTCCTACGAACACTCCGTCGGGTTTCAATAGGTGTTTGACCTGAGTGAGGGCACCGACTATATCCCCTACCCAATGTAGACCACCGGCAGAAACTATCGCTTCGACCTGATCACGGAGGGATTCGAGCTTTGGATCGGCTAACAAGCGTGAAGGAGATGCTTGAATTCGTTCTGGTTCATCTTAAGATCAGCTACTTGATCTCCTCTTGTCTGTTTGATACAGACAGAGGCAAAGAGGCTTACATTCGAAATCTCGATCACGATATAGAGCTTCTCCTACCTCATTAGCTTAATTATACGGCCTATCAAGGGGCTCACCACTCGGTTCTACCATCCACCATTTCCTCTGTCCTCCTCTACTCTTGTTTCCGATGACTTCCTGCAATACCTTCGTCAAAAGTCCAGCATGCGAACATAAATCCATGATACTCCCAGGAGGCTCCTTTAAATCCTACTATCAGCCCTCATCCGCCGCATCAACATACCTCTATACGTTCCGATAACCTCTCAGCCAGCTCATCTCTCAGATAATCAACTACTGATACATCCCCTCCCCCTTCCTTCGATCTGAGACGTAGTAATGCCCGATCTCGTTGTCTTGCTTTTGACGGTTCATCGAATACTTCATATGCCGCTGTTGGGGTCGGCGTGTATGGGGAAAGGGTGGCGTAGGTTCTTGGAAGGTATACTTGAGTCCTCGGGAGTCTGCTGCTGGAGCGTAGAGCTCTTGAGAGAGGTACGGACATTGTTGTCTAAGGTATGAAGTGTAGTAAGATTACAGAAGGGTGGTGTAGACAATCGGTCTGCCTCCACTCCTCATTTCACGGCGATCATAGCCGTCACCAAATTAGTCACACAGTCGGAGCAGTATCGTGCTGGCACAATGCAGCCAGCAGATGCCCATATTTGAATTCCCGATGTACGCGCTCCTGACGTCGCACACCCCGCCGCACAGGCTCATGTGGATGATACCGATCCATGGCAATCGTACACTACGGCTAGCGAAAAAGATCCATACAAGAATAGATAATCTACTCCTTGACGTCCTCCTCCCTCTCGACCTCGAAGAGACCCTGCCTCTTCTCGGCGAGTCGGGCGGCCTTCCTCTCTCGCATAGCCTTGTTCTTGACTCGTCGGGCCTCCATCTGCTCCTGTAGGTGCTTGGTTCGGACCCTCTCGGCCTTGGCCTTGTGAATGTGTTCCATCAAAACTCGCTTGTTCTTGAATCGGTTACCCTTGGCCTCGAGGTAAAGAGTGTGGTAGCTGATTGTCAGTTGAGTATTCGTATTTGATGGTTGACTGTAGCGTACAGGTGCTTGTCGATCTTTCCACCCTCTCGGTACTTCCTCAATAGTCTCCTCAAAACCCTCATCCTCCTGAGCCACATGACCTTTGAAGGCATACGGGCCTCAGCTGTACCCTTCCTCTTACCGAAACCAGAGTGTCGACCCAATCGCTTGGAAGCCTGGAGATCCCTAGTTCGTGCTCGGGAGTGGACGACGGTGGGCTTGACGATGCTGAAGAGTCAGTAATATCCTTGCCGGTCACTGAGGCTAATGACCTACATGTGACCGTCCTTGAGGAGCTTTCGGACACCAGATCGAGAGTTGGCCTGTCCGATCTCGGCGGCCTCCTGGGGGTCGAGCCAGACTATGGGTTAGTACTGTTCTTGTGCTTGGCTGCGTTCCGACTCCACTCCCATATCCATCCTCCACATACATCATCCTTCCAGCGATTGATTCATATTGTCCCTTTGAATCTCTCATCATGTGCAATTCCTTATGTCATGATCCATGTTCATCCTCCGTCCTCTATTCCCCCTTTGTATTGTCCGGTTGCACTAATTCGGCATTGACTTACTCTTCCTCTGACCGACACCTGCAACGCTAGCGGCGAGCCTCTTCTGCTGGCTGAGATTGACCATTGTAGATTGATATATAGGTTGATGGATAGAAAAGGTCAGCTAACAAGGGGGGGGGCGAGTGTAATCCTATGCTGTGACTGAGACTCAAAGGCGGCGATGACCGATTTTGGTTACTAGTCGGAGTTTCGTCAATTTAATCAGAAAGCAGTGTGGCACTATTTCAACGGATCCGAGATTGATCCCGTCATTCAACCGCCAACTCGTGTATGCATGCCCACTACTTTCGCGTAACTCTCTTCGCTATAAACATAATGATTCTACTGCAGCCTCTGCCCGCATTCCTCGCCATCGCGCTCTCTGTTGCTCGAGACTCATCCACCGAGCCTACGCTCAAGCCTTGCGGTACCATGATTGACCCTGCCTTCCTCGGGTTACTCAAGAGTCCGACTCGCACTCAGCGTCATCATCCGAACTGTCTGTCTCGTTGCCGTCATCCTCCTGTTGGTTTCCTCCTTCATCTGAACTTGAGTACTCATCGTCTTCTCCTTCTTGATTCTTAGCTTCACTATCGGCCGGTTGGTTGCTCTCGACCCTCCCACTTTCTTCCTCTCCCTCGCCCTGTTGAACAGATCTATTGACGCCTGTGTTGGTACGAGACGCAGCAGAGGGCTGCGTTGCTTCCCATTGCTCATACCCTTCCAGGTGTCGGCTAGGGTGTAAAGCGGACCCACGGGGTACCCGGACAAGTCAGCGCTATGCAGTTGAAGTGAAAATCAAGACTGCGTGATATGGGCGACGAGAATACCCACACGAGATTCGATCCCAGGCTCTGTGGCTCGCTTCTGGCTGTATCAGCGAGTCAGTCAGATGACATTGCCGGCACGCACGGTAGTAGCCCAATCCGGATACAACGTGTTTTGCCATCGCCGACCGGATTTTGGCACATCTCCATGCTCAGGTAGCGGGCCTGTGTAGTACGGGTAATCGGTACCCTGTGAGACTCCACTCGCGTGAGTGGATTGGGCGGTAGACTTAACAGTCAACTGAAGCTCATGCTGAAGTGAATAGACTTACCGCCTGGCCCTGAGTTGTAGGTCCAGCATACCTTGAGTCCCTGGTGGGGTTTTGTGGATGTTGGCCAGACATTGTGCAAACTTGGGAATGTGGATCAGTAGAGATGATAGAGAGATAGCTTGAATGATTTGAGAGTTGATTGCGAAAGAGAAGGAACACAGCCTGGAGGCACCTCATATATAGCTGCGGCAGTGCGCAGTAGCGGAGCTGTCCTACGACACAATCAAAGGTGCCTCAGTCACCGTCAATGACACCCTGACAAGCCTTTCTGCTCCAAGGGGTACTCGAAACGTATTGCATACAAAGGTTAGGACGATAGCTCCACAAGATGGTATCTTCTAGCAGCTTGAGACTATAGAGCTGGCTGCTCGGCGAAATTCTCCCCATTTGTGCTCGACAGACAGCTTGATTATCCTGCGAGACGTGAAAAGGAAGTCTTGGTCTCGCCCACGATACCCTGAGGGACCTTGAGCTTGAAGGGGGAACTCGGAATGCCTGCAGTACAAAGGTACGGTCGTGGCATCACCGAGTAGTGCCTTCTAGTAGTCATGATGTGCGCAGGCACATCGGGGCCTTCGAAAAACTGCTACGCACTAATAACAGGCGTGTGCAGGTTCCCGGCACTGGACAAGCCCGTCGATATCCTGCGTCCCGGAACGGGTCGACCAACATCGTGCTCTCGACGTAGGTCTGTCCGAATTCGGGATTATCTGACATCGTTTATCCAAGGCCTATATGTTATAGGCTACAGGATACACCCACATACTACCCAGGCGTCAGATATCGTTTGGCATGCTCTATGAACGATATCCCTTTGTACAAATCGACTGAGGGCGTGTTCTGTCGTCATTCGGCTCAGATCCCGCTAGCCATCCAGATCTTAGAAACCGACATTATCCGTGTGATCCTTTAAGTCCTGCTCCGAGCTACACGATATTGGGACCTGCTGTCTGCTTGCTGCCTGCAGGAAGCAATTTTTGCTCTCTTTCGTCTGAGCCCTGTGCCGAGCAATCTCTTTCCCCCGAGCTCCGTAGTCGGCATGGTGACGATCTCGTTTCAATGTGTAACTTGAGGTGGGTGCCTCTGTCTGCTCACATTAGCTTGATTTCGATGAAATCATATCTTGACCATCAGCCAGCCCAGATACAGACTTACACGCTGTTGTGCCTCAGTGCTTGAGGCATGATCCAATTGACTCACAGACCCCTGTTCAATGCATGAGTAAATTGGGCTGATGTACCTCTCGTTCAGGAACTCACATCATCGGGCTTTTGATACAGAAGTCTTCCTCGGTTCGAGGGTGTGGTCTCCGGAGCTTCAGAAAAGGCCGCTCGAGCGAGTAGCTGGCCTCGGTGATAATGGCACTCTGTCTTAGACGCCTCCTTTCGGTAGCGGTCCTTGCTGTAGCCCTTGGTGATGTCAAGGGCAAAAATTTCAAGGACCTGAAGGCTTCAGTTTCGGTCCTCAAATTCAGGAGCCAGACTCACGTCTGGGTGCGTGTTCCATGCGGTCCAAGGCTCTGTCCCCTGCGAGAAGCCTGGAACTTGTGGAAGAGACCAGATGGGGCCAGTGTGAATGCTTGTCGCCACTGACTGGCCGCTGGATTCGTGTGTGGGCTACATCATCAGACATTCTGCCAGCGCCACCCAGCAAAGTACTCACCTGAGTTTTCGTGTCTGATTCTGGGTCGGACATAGCAATGTCATTGTCGGCATCAATATAATCCATATTTTCAAATTCTTGGTTTGACATCCTTGAGAGACTGGTAAATGTGACGTAGTTGGCTCGAAGATGTAAAAGTAAATGAAGCGAAAGTGACACTATACTTAGCAAATGGAGCGCCTGGGAATTGGTCAGGGGTGGACGTCTCTTTCGGCGGGACTTGCGAGGAGAAGGGGGCCTCTTGTCAAAGGATGTCCGGATGAATGGATATGCGGACTTGAGCGTTTCGAGTCGGATTACCATTGTGGTACAAAAGATAGTACAGTAGGACCCTGATACTCACCCTTACGGTCCTTAACTTGGTACGTGAATAGAGATCCGATATATGTCAAGCTGTGTCTAGTTTCAGTACAGGTACCCTTTGTGGCTGTACGATTGAAAGAGAGGGGCGATGAACATTCTGTCTTTGCAGGATCGCCTGAGACTGAGTATTCTGCTTGGACCTTTGCCTGCGACTCCCGAGAGCATTGCTAAAGCTCCCAGTGAAGGGTGATAGAGGATATCGCTTATCAAAGGTACATGTATTGTCACCCTTTCATGTTGTGTATGCAGCATTCCAGGCCCAGCCATATTTCTGGACTCCACTGTGAGCTGGGGGCATGTAGTATAGTGGTCCGACCCATTTGACGTATCTATGCCCTCTATGATATAAGCTGAATCCTCGGGGTGATGACCTACCTGACGCCTCTATCCCGGAATTGAGGTGGCATTCGCCATGGTTCAGGGATCTGTCATCAGCTCTGGCAACTCAACCAAGGTCAGTAACTCACATCTTTCTCTCCGATATGCCAGTACATCTCCTTTTCGGACTTGTAATCTACCGGATACCCAGGTCTAGGTAGCAAGAACTTTCCAACCTGTATATGAGCATAGTTCGCCACAAGAGACGAAGGAACCCACCTGCATCTCTGTATCACTGATATCGCTCTCATGTACCCTGGCATATGAGACCCTCCACAATCCTCTAAATGCCATGTACTCGCACCATCTCCATTTATCCGCAATCTCAATATCATTCATCTTGCCATCTTCCATCAAGATCTGATAAGGCCAAGGTCGTTTTGCATGTGGCTTCGTCACCAGATAGCCCAGGAAGATTGTTGGCTGTTCTGCAGTCTCACTGAGTATCCTTGCGATCTCGGTAGTCTGCAACTCCCGATCGAGGGCATCTTCATGTTGGCCATTATGCGAGACGAATACATTCACATGCTCTCCATGGATATCGAGCGTAGCGTGTATTGCTGGTGCCAACTCGCCTTGAGGTGAGGGTAATAGGTGATGAGTCGAGTTGAGGATTGGGAACTTTGAAATGAGGGCAGCACCCCATGTATGTTTATTTGGTCCGGGTCCGAGGTCGACGTAGTAGCCTAATTCCTCCGATATGGCTCGCGTGAGATCTCTATTACCGTACACAAAGCGATGAAGATCCGTCTCGAGCA
>Ga0265797_10003340_pt1 | contig 25782 bp, 20 predicted proteins | sample P2T30metagenome_FD_192433 | JGI IMG/M metagenome (GOLD analysis project Ga0265797, IMG submission 192433) | Plant litter microbial communities from East Loma Ridge, Irvine, California - P2 T30 | ecosystem: Environmental > Terrestrial > Plant litter > Unclassified | place: USA: California... | reverse complement strand
AAAGGCCTCACTGACAAACTGTAGGCTTGTTACACGCGACTTCTGTTATCCCAGGGGAGAGACTTACTCCTGATTCGTCTGAGAACATGGTCCTGCTATCTTCATCCCAGACACGGAAGCCGACGTAACGGGTACCAGGCGGGGATCTTGATGGCGTTCCAGGCGAAAGGCTCATTGAGTTTAGAGAGTCTTCCACGTCAGACCATGCCTCTTCATCTTCCCACCCAAAGCTCCTAATTAGGGTGGTTTGCCCTAGCATGCAGGCTTGTACAGGCAGCTCTAGTTCAAGCTCAGGCTCGGACTCCAGTTCTGGCTGTGGCTCTATGGATTGCGGTCGTCTGCGTGCTCTCTCTCGTTCCTTTATAGTAGCTCGTCTTATTAGATCTCTATAGTGTTTGCGCGTCTTTGGTGATTTGGCAGATCGCGCCTGTCCTGCGTTGAACTTTACATCAGCCATGCGCCGCGGTAGATCGATGCCGAATTCAACTGCCGTTTCGTCGATAATATTGCGAATTTCATCATATCTTCCTCGAGGGTCGTGAAAAGGTATTGCCACCACACGCTGATATTCCGGGAATGCCCGACCGCCGTAGAGCAAAATATAATTCTCGAACTGGCTCCGAATGACGCGGTGTCGAAGATTTAGACCAGTGATTGCGTTGAAAGTCTTCGAGATGGCTGTTGGTTCTGTATCATCGTACCATCTATACATAATGGTCAGAAGCTCTCGCTCGTCTTCATGCCACTGGTGAGGTGGGTCTCGCTCTATTTTCTGTAGTGCTACTAATGAGGCTCTGCCGCAATTATTCAATGCCTCTGGCACGCCATCGATAGTGCTCCGAAAGGTCACCATGTTGAAATCGAGTTTTCTTTGTACAGGTTTGGTGTTTTGGATCAGGTTGACCTCCAAATAGTGGCTTGTAATAGGTATCTCTCGCACTTGACCGACGAGATCTTGCTTAGGACAGGGAGAAGACGTTGTGAATTCGGAGACACTGCTTTCTGAATCTAACTCTGCAAAATTTTGGTCGTCAAGAGGCCGTGTGGAAGCTTTTAGCTGACTATACAAGTCGGTATCGCAAAATAGATTGGAGAAGGTGGATGAGTCTGGAGTATGATTGTCCTGATCAGAAGCAGCGGTGGGCGAGCTTGATGGACATAATGTGTGAAGATCCTGCACAGGCCCATCCTTTATATGGTTTTCAAAGATCTCTTCGATTGAAGGAAGTATTGCCGCTTCCTCATCGCCTTCATAACTGCTACCTGGAGAAGCTTTGTCACCATCAGCACTTGCTCTATAGTGTTGAAGGGAGGAACAAAACTCAACCACTTACCTTGTATATCATCTTCTATCAGATTGTACCATGGCTCTAGTGGCTCTTGCAGTGTCAAATCCAATGTAGTTTCCGTAGCCGGCTGCCAAAGCATCACGCCGGCATCTGCTACCCGCCACACATGTTTTGATGACATAGCTTTAGACACGGTAGAGAAGCAGTGAATAAGAGTCAATTTCTTGATTGTTTGTGGTGCCGAGTAAGATAAATTAGCCTGTATAGTGGTTGAGTTGATACAAGGTAAAGCTGTTAGAGGGCTATCAAATTTTAGATGTTAGCTGAAGACGCGTCGGATTAGACGTGACGCGATTTCGCGTTATAGAACCCAATAGAATACTACTATACGCGTCATGGACGCGTGCGTTAGGCTCTGGTGAAGTGGAGGAAGCGACTACAGACGTCGCAAGATAGGTAGCACAAATGCCCAAGGAAGATAAGAGGTGAGTCTGCAAGGTTGGCTGGTGATCCGGAGGTCTTGGCCAATGTGTTGAATTTGCTCTGAATGTACACTTACTTTGATTGCCGCATTTCCCCTAACTGATGTGTAGGATGGGGGCAACCCAAAGCACGAGGACTGAGATAGAAGAGCGTCCATTCTGGAGGTCTATTAGGCAAAACTGGGACAGGCTGCCTTTGACAGCGAATTTTTGTAGGCAAAGGTAAAAGTTCATGCCAAAAGACTCAAGATAATATGCGGGAGGAAGCAGAAGAGTTGAGATATCTAGGATCTCGAAATTGCAGATACCTTCCCACGCTACGTTACATTCGTTATTTCGTAATGAGCCGTTAAGAGTCATGCGAAATAGGGGGTACAAGACTTTTGGCCTGAGACATCCTAGGCTAAGGATCGTCATTGGGAAAGATGTATATTCAAAGGAAGGGACGTATTCCGTGAGCGCCTGCGCCATGCGTTGGATACTGAATGTGGTAAAAGACCAGGTGATAGGTGTGAGCAGGGACACAAGGAAATAGACGAGGACGTTGGTGCGCCGGAGGGCCGCTTGTGCGATGCGGATGGTGACGCCACCGTCGTCGTATTCTGCGAACCCCATGTCGAAACTTGGATGAGAGCAATGGTGACGGGTTTTCGGGTGTTGCATAAGCGCCTGAAGGTAGTGCTGTGGCTGCTGCAAACGTGCATATGCGAGGTTCAGAGACCGCATACTGGATCTAGAGCGTGATCGCACCTGCAGACGGGCCATAGCCGGTTCGACCGCAAATTGCTTTTTACGCCCGAACGGTAGTCACCACCACCATCAACGACTCTGCTTGTTATATGTGAAGAACGGACGGTCGCTCATTTGTGACCGTGTTCGGTACAGATTTTCCTCACAACCCACTTCTCCCAAAACTTCCGTTGCTGATTGGTGACCATGATACCATCATCACCCAAAGCCTCGACACTATCCATGTGGCCGTTACAGTTGCACCAAGTAACCGAAGCTGGGGTGTCGGGCATTGGTGGAAAGTGAAGAGTGCCACCTTGCTCTGGCTCATCGGTCTCTGCATCCGAATCCGTACCAGCCATGGAGCTGCCGTCTGGTTCATCCCCGCTACCACTGTGGTCATCTGAGGGATCCAGATCTTCTTGTTCGTGTTCGTGTTCGTGTTCATATTCCCAGTCGCTTTCGTCACTGCTGTCACTCCCGACTAGTGGGTCGTCTGGAACTTCAGCGCCCAGGACCACCTGCTCGTCAAAGTGCTTTTCATAGTCGATTCGTCGTAGACTGACCCAGTCAAGCTTGACAAGGTCGTCTCGTAGGCATGGGAGCACGTCATTCCATCGACTGCCTTCCTTGAGCAGGACATCGCGAAGACGCAGACCGCGCAATGTTTCCCGGTGTCTCTGAGCCAGGCCGATGATTTCTTCAGCATCGAGACGCCATGCCTGGATCCCAAAGGCCTGTAATTTTTCCCACTTGACGTTGTGAAAAAGCTCCTCTAGCCGAAGGGTGAGGGGTCGGTAGGAAGGAAAGCCAAGGTGCACTGCCTCAATATTCTTTGCTGCGGTAAACACGGCCTTGGAAAGGGGGGAGAGACGGCGCATGCGTTCATCCAAATCCGTGCTATCATCAAAATGCAACTCTAGACAGGTCAGGCGTTCTGCGAGGACGCCCATGGCCGTAGGCGGATCGTTGGCGGCGCCCAGGACGCTCTGAGGGCTCAGCATGGGCGATGAGAAGCGTGAGCATGGTGATCGGGATTCGAGCAGGGCCTGTCCTATGGTCTTTGCACTGTGTAGGCATGCTGGTGGCCACTTGGGCACTAGATCGGTCAGTTCGTCGTATTGCCTCATGTAGTTGATGAGTTCGCCCTCTTCTCGATCCTGCACCCGCAGGATCTGGACATGCTGAAGGGAGGTAAATCGCTGGAGGGCAAAGTGTAGAACGCGAGCATCCTCTCTTGTTCTTACAATCTCCTTTTGTTCGTTCACCTTGTCTTGAAAGTGTCGAAGATCAACAAGGCCGAGGCTTTCTGGGCGCGCACGGAGGAGTTCTTGTATGCGTTCCCGTCCTGGTGATGGGTCAGTGTGGTGTGGGCACTCCAGAGGTTGGAGGTGGGGGGAGGGGTTGCTGGTACCTTCGGCATAGAAGAACGGGACCATGTAACTAAACTTTTTAACACGGCCGGCAATGTGCGGCTCGTTTGCAATCCTCTCCAGACGATCAAGTCCTCTCCGAGAGAAGCGTGTAGTGAGCCTAGAGAACTGGTGGCTAACTCCAATTAAAGCGAATCTCCTGCAGGTCAGGCGGAAGGCGGCAATGGTCTGGACCTGGTTGTCTTCTTGCGGGACGGGCAGCTTGAAGCTCTCCTGGGAGAGATAGGCGCGGCGCTCCAGACTGATTGGCTTTTCGGGCTCAGAGGCGACATATTCGAGGATGATGCGAAGAAGCTCATCGGCAAGATCGAGGATACCCATTTTATGTGGGACCATGCATGACGGCTGTAGAGAAGGGCTCTCTACCACGAAGCTTCGCAGCAATCCAGGAGCGCACTGGGCCGTGGATATAGGCCTCAGATGGTGGCAGGAAAAGTTCGGGCCGGGTCGGGAGGCAGATGTGGCGGCAAGTCGTTGGATGGGGTGGATAGATAGATGGATGGCAGTGGGCAGCAGGGTCGAGTCTTGTGACGACGTGGTGTTAGCCGACGGCAGCGTTCTGGCAACGTAGGTCCGGTACGATGGCAAGCGGAGAGAGGCCAGAGGGGCACGGTCGGGGAGAGACAGGCAAAGGCATGACCACTTTTGCCAGTAGTCAGCTAAGCGTCGCTGAAGTTGCGGAGGACGACTGGACACGCAGCCTGCACCTTTGCAGCCTCAACCCTGTACGCCCGCTGCAAGTCTCCAATCGCACACGCCCACCTAGCCTGCAAACCGCCTAGCGCTCACATGACCTACCCTCGACGCGGCCGCCCGCCACAAGCACCCGTCGAGTGACGGGAACATGGCTCCTCCCGAGCGACAAGAATCCATTCGTCCTTGTCCACGGCCTGCACAACATGACGGGGTGGGGCAGCAGGCCATGCCTTTTGATTCGAGCCTGCTGACGCTCCTCTCCACCGCGACGGCCATGCTTCGAATCAAACTTCCGTCGCCTCGCTGCGTTGCCAACGAAGCATGCATCTGATGCGCTTGTGACGCCAATCACCCGACCCACACACGCCGTCATCCGGACCATTACCACTGCCGTGTACTTGGGTGGCCTTGGCCCAACCCTCCAAAAATTTTCATCTCGTCTCTGCTGGCGACACCGGCCCTTGTGGAAAGCCGCAAGCTGGGCTGGAAGCTGAGAGCTGGGAGCTGAGAGTCGAGAGCCGGGGGCCGGGAGCCGGGAGAGCCCCGAGACGTCTATCAAGCATGCATGCGCCAAAGGAGGGGGGAAAGGCTGCGTTGTCACGAATCCAACTGCACATAGTATTCATGGCGTCGCCGGATGCTACTACTTCAAGTCCACACACCCTGGGCATGCGCCTGCAGTGTTACCCGCGACTGATCTCGCCTACGATGACATGACGGCTGTTCCTCCACCTGACAGCGACGTGTTGCAGGTGTACAAGCCCTAATACTTTGACCGACAACGTCATGCGGACCTGCGCCGTCGTGTACCGTTGCACAACCACTCCCCCCTACACGACTCGTCGACTTGTCCTTTTCACCTCGCCGACGACGACGAGTCTGCTCGACTTGGATTGAGCCACATATCGCCCAATCGCTGGAAGACGTGTCTCAGCCATTGTCGCCTTGCTACACCCATCAAGCTCTCGCCCTGACTTATGTGCGCTCGCTCCGCTTGCGACGAATCTCGGTACTGCTCAGCTTGCTCTGGAACGTCTCATCCACGTTATCTTCTTCGCTGGCATCGAGAACGGCAACTTCAAACACCTCCAGAGGCTCCCATCCCTGCTCAGCCCGCTTGCTGTTCACTGCAGCACCCCCGCTCCGTGTCTCGAGCGAGAGGACCAGCGCGGAGATGTCCTTGTCGGTAATGGTTGGGCCAAACGGGTCCCAGATCTCGACATATCTGATCGTCAATCCGAAGGGATAGTCGACGTTGACGACATGTCCGTTCGGCCCGGAAGCTTGGACTTCGCGTATGCGGATGCGCTCATCATCCGAGGGCCCAAAGTAGACGAGCGAAGAAAGAAAAGCGTGTACGGACTCCTGGCGCTCCTTCCAGCTTTCAAGGTACTCAGCAAACTTCTTCTTCTGCAGCAGGGCATCGCCGGTAATTCCGACGGTGAGTACGCTGGGAGTTGCATCGGGCGTAGACGGCGATCTCCTCCCGAGCATAAAGGCAAACATGGTAAGCAGAAGCTTGTGGCCAATATGTAGATGATCAAATGTGCCCCCAACAGCGACGGAGAGGTGGTTTACGGCCTGGCCTGTGGGCAGCTCTGGTTTTGAGGCTTCGACACTCACTATGCCGCCCCGGACTTTGGTTACAGCTTGCCGAGACCTTGACGAGGAAAGAAAGCTCTTTAGTACCCGCTCGCCCTCCTCGCTCTCGACCGAGTAGATGGCGTCCCAGGCTCGCGAACTCCTGGCAAATGTGTGCATGTCGATGACGGGCCCTTGCAGCTCTTGCTCTGGAGTAGCATCGGGCAGGGGCGCCGTCAACTGGCCGTCTCTGGGATATGCGACGAGCACAACACGAGCATCAATGCCTTGGTCATCCTCAGTGTCGATGGCTTCTCTGCTTGCAGTGATGCAAATGAGCTTGTAGAGGTCGGCCACCAGCTGCTGAGTAGTAGGGTAGAGCGGTGCCCGCGGCGCGTCAAGATGGCCGTACAGATGCGGACACGGTAATGCAATTTCTAAAAGTGTGGACTCTTGGGCCCTGGACGGAGACCTGGCCAGCTCTTTCAAGACCGTAAACAGCGGTGCGTTGTAGGCCGCCTTGAGTGATGCATATGACGATGGCGATGGTGCGGGCGGCAGCAGCAGCAGTGCACGGCGGACAGGCTTGTGAGATGGCGGCATAGTGACAAGCCGGCGGCGTAGACGGGCAACAAGAAGCAAGGCTCTATGGGTAGCTATCGGACTGGTGGTGACGCGGCTTGCCAGGAGAAGTAGCATGAATCGCAAGCGAACAGTGCACCTCGCATGTGTCTTTTGACACTCGCACGCGTGAAGGGAGGCTCTCTCACTGTCTCTCGCTCGGAGGGGTGGTGGTGGGGAACGTCAGCCGAGATAGAGCCGGCGGCCAGGGACTCAACACTCCCAACCGCACCTGTTGCTTCTCTTCCACAAGTCTACGCGCCGCCTCAGCCCAGGGCCACGCTTTCTTTTGCTCGTGTCAGCGCAGTGCTAATTGCAGGCGCCATGCCGTTCGGCCACCACAACCACCACGCGCACAACGATCCGGCGCAGGGCATCTACGCTGCGGCGTCGGCGCTAGGGAGTATGTAGGCTTCTTGGGCTCTTCGCCAGATGAATGTGGACTGATGTGTATCCCCCCCGACCGCAGGCATCGGAGCGCCTGGAGGCAATCTACGAGGCGCCACCCAGGGCACCACACGGGCAGGCACTGACGCCTTCTTGCCGGGAAGCAGTGGAAATGCCCAGCAGCCACAGCCACAGCAGCAGCAGCAGCAACAGGCCGAGGGCTACCTGCCGTCGACCGCACCGCCCGCTGCGAATTCGAGCTTCGAGACACCGCGCCAGCGAGCACCGACGATAGGGGGGCGCACCGCCGAAGACCTTCATGTGCAGACCAACGCAGGCCAACATGGCCCCCCACCCTCGTCGGCGTCGGCCCAGCCCATGTATAACCCGCCCGACAACTATCGATCGGCGCCCAACATCAGTGTTGACCACGGCACTCCCCAGAGCGGCCAATATGGCGCCCCGGCAGTCCCCGGCAGTCTTCAGCCCGCGGGCGGCTCAGGGCAGGCGCAACAGCAGCAACAACAACAACAACAACACCAACAACAACAGCAGCAGCAGCAGCAGCAGCAGCAACAGCGACCAGCACCCTCTACCGCGTACACGGCGCCCGTTGTGCCCACCCAGACGCAGATAGCCAGCAACGCACAGCAGTACACGCTCCCCACCCGCTCAAACACAATCTCGCAGCCACAGCACTCTCCCCACTCGTCGCATTCCTACTCGCGCTCGAGCCCAGCTGGCCTGGGCCCCGACCAGAAGTACATTCCTTTTTCCAACACGCCCCCTGAACAGCAACCCAAGTACGCCGCCGGCACGCCCGCTCAGAAGTACTACCCCACCACCCCTTCGGGCGCCGCATCGCAGTCGCCGCTGGGGCTCGCGGACATCAGGCCACGCGCAAACTCCACCATGGACCACGAGGGGGGCATGGGCGTCCACAGCACCAACATGGTCAGCGACCAGATCAAGGTACCCTCCAACAGCAACTACCTCGCGCCCTGGAGCATATACGCCTATGACTGGTGCAAATGGAGTGTGCCTGGTGGCAACAGCGCTGGCAAAATGGCCGTCGGCAGCTATCTGGAGGACAACCACAATTTCATCCGCATCCTCGACACCCAAATCGCGCCCCAGGATGTTTCCTCTCCCGGCGCGACACCCTACGGTATCGAGTACAACGCGATTGCCGAAGCCACATGCTCCTTCCCTGTCACGCGAATGCTGTGGGAGCCGCCGTCTTCGCAGAAGCAGTCGACTGATCTCCTCGCAACGTCTGGCGACCACCTGCGCCTGTGGTCACTGCCCCAAGCCTCGGGAAATACGATGAGCAACACAATCACTCGCTCGTCTTCGGTCAACACCCGAGAGCCCCAACTCCCGAAGCTCACCCCACTTGCCCTCCTTTCAAACTCCAAGACGCCCGAACACACCGCACCCCTCACATCCCTCGACTGGAACACCATGTCGCCCAAGCTCATCATTACATCCAGCATAGACACAACCTGCACAATATGGGACATACCATCCCTCACCGCAAAGACTCAATTGATTGCGCACGACAAGGAAGTCTTTGATGTGCGTTTCTGCGCAGGAAGTGTCGACGTCTTTGTCAGCTGTGGTGCCGATGGCAGTGTCCGCATGTTTGACCTCCGTAGTCTAGAACACAGCACAATCATCTACGAGCCCTCCGATAAGGGTGGTGACAGAGACAAAGGTCGGTGCTCTTGCCGTCCTCCTCGCACCCAATCGCTAACTCGTGGTACAGGCTCACCAACAGGCCGCATGTCTCCTACCAAGGCTCAGCAAACCATGTCGTATGCGCCCCCGCTCCTCCGACTTGCTGCATCCCCTCACGACTCCCACTTACTCGCTACCTTCGCCGCCGACTCAAACCTTATCCGCATCCTCGACGTCCGGCAACCCGGCCAAGCCCTCCTCGAACTGCGCGGTCACTCTGCTGCCGTCAACAGCATAGAATGGAATCCTTCTCGGCGCGGCATGCTTGCCTCTGGCGGTGACGATTCCCTCGTTCTCATATGGGATCTGTTGCACGCGAACAATGGCGCTACCATCAGTGGCGAGCACGCTTCCACCCAGCCTCCTGCCGCACCAACAACTACACATGCTGCAAACGGTGCCGCTGGCGCTCAGAACGTACCAGTCGGCCAAAAGGGACCGTATGCTAGCTGGCGATGCGACTACGAAGTCGGCAACATCAGTTGGGCACCGCAGAGCGCGCTAACGGGCCAGGGCGGCGAATGGGTTGGTGTTGCAGGTGGACGTGGTATTTGGGGCGTCAAGTTATGATGACTGGGTTACGGATATGAACATCCTAGATCTAGAAATCTAGTTAAAAGGGAGGGAAGGATGGATTATGAACTAGACGTTTTTCTCTCAGGAATCATCGGGCAACGAACGAGGGGGGAAAAGTGCAAAGCAAATGTCTGGAAACTTTTTGAGCGAAAGGGAATACGGGCGTTGTATGTGTGCGCGTGTATGTCTGTATGTGAAGAGTCGGATGCATTATCAAAGATACCTCTTAAATTTGTTTTATACGTGGGCGAAGATTTCTATAGCACGTTTTTCGCCTTGTTCTTTGCTGCTTTATTCTTCTTTTCGTCACATTCCCGGTTTTTGTTTGGTGACCTATGTTTTGTTGCATACAACACAACTAATACCAGAACACAAACACGACGTCTTCTCTATCTGATAACAACCTCGACAACAACCTCATTGCTCCACCCAGCCTTTGAATCCGTCTCCTTCCACGCCCTTACCGTGTCAATCTCGAGCACATTCTCACAGTGCTTGCTGACCCGTACACAATGCGCCGGAATAGGGCGGCCAAACAGGACAGCGAAAAAGTCCTTTTCGATTGAGCGAGAAGGCAGGTCTGAGACGTACAGGGCTGAAAACAAATGAGTACATGTGTAGATGAGAAGGGGGGGAGATAAAAAGACAGAAGCTTACCAAAAGTACCCAAAACCTTGAGACTAGTCCACACTCTCAGTCGACCCGAACTCCTATCCACATACGCGTCACTCGACACTATAGCCGCTGCGCCTGTCATCTTGCCCACCACGCCCAATATAGCTACTTGAACGTCCTCTGGCCCCTGCACATCATGGCCCTCCTCCCGTTTCAGGGTAAAAGGCAGCAGAGGGAACGCAGATAGAATTTCCCAGCCGCGAACTTGCAGGTCAAGATGCACAAACGCAGCATTGGTAGCCACGCTTGTTGGCTTACTGACCTGTCCGTCCGTGTGCGAACGGATTATGTAGGTCCCCTTCTCTGCGCCGGGGAAGGCGTCGAGGCCGATAAGTTCGGCAACAGGCTTGGGTGTACAATTGAAAACACCCAGGATGGAAACACCGCTGTGTGCCATGCCGACGTAGGTGCTTACTTTGAGGAGAGCAGTGTCATCATAGGCGTTGTATGCAGTTGTGCTTTTGCCCACGGTGTGTGGACGTAAGATCACCGTGTCACCTCTTGGTGTGTTTCCAGTCATCTGCGCAATGAGATCGACGTCGTGTTGGCCTGGTACGTCGGTGATGTAGATTGGTCCACCACTTACGCATCGTCCTGCAGCGTGGAAAGCAGCATAGTCGTGACTCGTTTGGAACATGTCCCAATCCGGTAGAATATTCAGATATTGGGTCAAGATGGAGTTGTGCGCGTTGCAGAATATATGCCACGGGTGGCTTGCCGGCACTTCAGGGAAGAAGTCATCCGAATTCCGGAGCAGCATACGTGGTTTGTTGGATGGTAGTTGTGAGTGAAAAATTAGAGGGGGTGCCTGTGACATGCAGGATATGGCTCGCGCGGAGAAGGAGCGAAGTTGAGCAATGGACCATGCGTCTTGGTAGGCTTTGATCAGATGTCGACGGTCGTCTGCGTCGTGGAGTTCATCGAGGAAGAACTGTGCATCTGTCTTTACAGAGTCGACACCACACGAAGATAGAAATTGGTAAAAGTCTTTGTAGAAACGGTTCACGTCTTCCTCTGTAACGACAACAATTTTTCCGCCCGAGACACCGTCCTTTAGTTGGACGGTCTTTGTCTTGTACTCTTTTGCGATGCGTCCATCTGGCGCAATGCCGCCCCAGTAGCCGAACATGGCATGCCAGACGGCAATATGACGGATGTGCTGGTATTTGCTCCGAATATCGCCTACTGTAGCCTTGAGACCGCGTGGGAACCCGATTTTGGTTGCTTCGAATTCGACCCAGGCATTATCAAATTGATCACCGCCTTCCGTGTTGAGTGACTGCCAGTTATCGTCAATAATTAGATTGCTGATGTTGATTTCGTTCTTGCGGAGAGACTCTAGGGCGTCGAATATTTTTTCCTCGGTAAGCTTTTGGCCCAGGCCATTCCAGGTGCAGTACGTCAACCCGTCGTACCAGTTCTCGAGCCACTCTGGCTTGAAGTCGTCAGTCAAGGCCTTCATCTCCTCGTCAATCTGTCCCGTTGACTCTTCGTATGCCATGATGAGCTTCCGCGTATAATACATGGAAGCCGCTACCGCATCATCCAGTTTATGTCCTACCGCAGCGACAATACGAACAGTACCATCCTTGTCGCCGTCGTTGTTTGAGTTCATGACGACTCTCCCGTCACCGTCGTGATTGAGCGTTGTGAGCACCTCGTTCAAACCACTAACTGCGAGCAACACGAGGTGTAGCCCGTCGTGACGTTCGAATGCCGCCAATACAGCCTCCTTGTCCGGCTGAAATCGGTCCTTGCCTTGTCTTGGAGCAAGCCACGGGCCCCAGAGTCGGATTTCCGCAAACCAGCGGGAGAGGTTTGTTGGTTTACCAAGCTTTTCGCTCGAGTGACCAGGTGTCTTGCCAGACGCTGCCTCGATAGGGTAGGTGAGATCCCATAGAAGCGTATTAGGTGTATCGCTTTGCTTATTCGCAATGTCCAAGAAGGGTGGAAGACCCTCAAGATAGTAAGTTAGGTCTTGGGGCAGTGGCTCTGGTGATTGGTAGATGAGGCGGCCATCCGAAGTGGAGAACTGCTCGTTCGCCCATTTCCATGGTTCACTCTGCATATGTTAGTAGGAATGTCTAAGGAGATCAAGTATGGCATCAGCCGCTTTCAGTGTTTGTCACATACTTTTGCTGCCCTGAAAGTAACGGTATACGACAAAGAAGATGCATGTTTTGGGCGTCCAGCAAGGTCAATGGTAAACATCTGACGTCGCACATCCTGCCTGCTTGGTTTGACTACCATCTTGACATGGTCAGCTTTCTAGGCAGCTTGTAGATGGTGTTTCGGTGAGCATACCACAGATGGCTCAACGCTCGGCTCCAGGCTAGAGCTGGTCCATTTATCGGGAGTATCAAAGTTGTGCCATAATGCAACTTCCCAAGTGTTTTCTGAACCGGCTGAGCTCTCAATGAGTACTGTAAATCTAACCTGCACACATGGTCAGACCTGCTTCCATGGAGCAGCTTGGAGGGGCTCCGATGTACTGATTCTTTGTCCGAGGCAATTGTCGTCGTCTGACCCAATGGAGGGTGACAGCTGAGTGTGGCATACATAGCGCCAGAAGAAGAGGCCCTGGAGTATTGGATAGACAATGTCCTTTGGCTGAGGATGAGATGGAAGAGCAAGCTGTAAGATCAAGATGGTAAGACGAGAGTTGATGGTCTTTGGCAGGCACAGCAAGGGAAGCAGAGTGGACTGATGTTGGATTGATTGAGTAGCTAGGTAGAAGACGGTGTACATGCAGGCACCGCCGTCAGCACAGGGAGAGGTGCAGGTGACGTGTGCGGATGCGGAGGTAGTCGGGGAAGCTGCAAGGTTCATGGATATGAGCCAATCGGCGTGACGGCGCGTTCCATCTTGGCAAGCGCGGAGACGCGGGCATTTTGACATGCCCCAAAGTCTTGACGGCCGTGCAATTGGGAGCCATGTCGGCATTGCGACATTGGTCAAGGTCACGACAGGTCGTCGGACGGCAATGCATTCGACGCGAACATACTTTGGCGCGTGGTGAGCGCCCAGAGTTGAGATGGTCAGAGGAGGAAAAAGATCCAGAAGTACGGCAGACACGATGGGAAGAGCAGGCGGGGAAGGTGAGAACGGGGATGCAGCAGAGTATGCTGAGCCTCCTTGAAGAGCGGGGGTTTGTCAAGGACATCGCTGGGTGAGAAGAGATATCGGAAGCTTCCCTGTAGTATATGCTGAACAGACGTAGCGGGCGCAAGAGGCTCGACTGGCTGCTCACCGAGAAGCGCATCGGTGTCTATGTCGGCGTAGACCCAACAGCCCCCTCATTGCATGTCGGCCACCTTCTTCCCCTCATGGCACTCTACTGGATGTACCTCCATGGCTACTACACCGTCAGCTTGGTGAGCAGCCCACGATTCGATACGCACAACGGCAGTTAACGTTGGCTAGTTAGGTGGAGGCACAGTGCAGATTGGCGACCCGTCTGGCAGAACAACAGCACGCTCACGGCAGGGCGAAGATGTGCAGAGTATGAACGTGCGCAGCATAAATGAACAATTGAAGACGCTGTGGACGAATGTCAAATGTCTAGGCATCAAGCACCAGTACTCGCCTACCATCAGTCGCAAGCAGTCCATTCTCAACAACCGGAAGTGGCTCGAGCAACTCAATGCAGTTGAGCTGATGAGAGATCTGGGTTCAGGCATGCGGCTGGGAGCCATGCTCAGTCGCGACTCGTAAGTCGATTCCGCATTGCAACATCCGCCCTCTCACACATGCACAGCGTCAAGCTACGGATGGAAAGCGGCGAAGGTATGGCCATCTCCGAGTTTAGCTATCCCCTCTTCCAAGCCTACGACTGGTGGAGCATGTACAAAGACCGGGGCGTCCAACTGCAAATCGGTGGATCTGACCAGTATGGCAACATCATCGCGGGCATGGGCGCTGTCAGCCATATGCGAAAGATACATGGCTTGGATGGCGGAGCAGAGGAAGAGGACCCAAAAGAAGCGCCGTACGGACTTACCACGCCTCTACTTACCACGGCGTCTGGCGAGAAGTTCGGCAAAAGCGCTGGTAACGCTGTCTGGCTTGACGGCCAGATGCTGAACCCCTTCGATCTCTATCAGGTACGTTCTTGGAAGAGCTAGAAGCACTGATCGACTGCTAATGCCACCACAAAGTACTTTCTACGCACCGCCGATACCGATGTAGAACGCTACCTCAAGCTCTTTACCTTCCTCCCCCTCGATTCCATCGCCCTCCTCATGACGGACCAAAACCGCGATCCCTCAAAACGCATCGCCCAACATATACTTGCCCAAGAAATCGTTGAGCTCGCCCACGGCGCCGCAGAAGCCAAGAAAGTAGCAATGGCACACAAGGACGCCTTCGGCCAAGGCACAAACACATTCTCCCTACTCTCGCTGCGCAAAGCAATCTCCCATGTCAAGGGCGCCGATACAACGACAGAGACCCGTACCGAACCACCGAGTGAAGCGGAAAAGAACCTACTGGCATACAAAAAAGCCTTTGCTGCGAGCGCGACTACACAGCCCGTGCAAGGTACTACAACAGCAACAACAGCAGCTGACGAGCCGCCCCAACCCGATACCAACAAAAACGTCATCACCCTTCCCCTCTCCATGCTTCACGCCGGCTCCTTCCCCCACATCCTCCACGCCGTCGGCCTCGCAAGCTCGAAATCCGAGGCCAGCCGGCTGATAGCGAGCAAAGGCGCCTACGTCCTCGTCCCAAACTCTGGACCGCCCGAGAACCCTACTGCGCTCAGATGGGAAACCATCAAACCTAACAAGGACTGCGATCCAAACCACTATTTGGTAGACTTTGTAGCCCTGGTACTACGGGCCGGCAAGTCAAAGATACAGATTTGTCGCGTGGTCAGGGACGAGGCGGACGAGGCAAAGGGGCTGTTGCAAAGCAAGGTCGAGGTGCATAGGCAGTGAGGGCGATACAAAGAAGAAGAGAAACAGAAAAGAAAAACGAGAAACGTCACCGGGCTGACTGTCTTAGGGGGTGGTTCGGTATACCTAGGGATTAAGGTTTAGGTAAATCGGAGATTTCTCTTAGTGAGGAGTCGATATAACCTACGTCAAGCGCCGGAGATTTGTCTTAGAAATGAGCTGTTATACCTATATCAAGCGGGCATGTTGAGGATCCACATGTGTAGACCAACTGTAAGATACATATATACGTCTTGGCAATTTCTGTACGATAAAATGAGACTACCGGAGATGAACGCAATGCGACTACCCCACTCCTCTTCCCAAGAAACTCTAATTTCTGAAGAAAAAAAAGAAAGAAAACGTGCCAATACTCTGTGCCATCTATACTCGGCTAGCACTATTGTCATGCCTTTTGTCTTGTTCCCAATCACCTTTGTGTGTTGCTCAGACTCAATCTTGCACAGGTCGCCCAAACCTGCCCAGACCACCACCACCGCCGCCGCCACCACCACCACCACCCATGTTGTGTCGAGCATGTTGGAACCTTGTTCCAACACCAATCTTACACGGTGCAAGCACATTCTTTCTGCCTCGAGGAGATTCTAATACAAGTCCGGTAGCTACTTTTTCCTGGAAGCGACTGCGTCTAGACTGGGCAGGGTGTCGCTTCTGGATGGGTGAGGGCGAGGGCGAGGGCGGGTTACGATGAGCAGAGTGGTGGCGGTTCGGACCACGTTCGATGCATACGTTTGGACTGAGACGGCTGAGCTCAAGGCCGCCATCATTGAGGATGGTGGGCTTGGGAGAGCTGGGGTCGTTGTTGTTGTTGTTGTTGTTGTTATGGGACAGGGCAAGGGAGCGGACAATTACTGTGGAGTGGGTGACATTAGGATCGTCGAGTGAAACTTTTGTACCGCTGAATAATGAGTGGCGTTTAAGTTTGTCTTCGTCTTCTACAAATGGATCCACCGGGGAGTTTGACCCCTGTGGATGTGGTGTGTCATCGTGGGAATCCCATGGCAAATCTTGGGGTGATGAGGCCGTTAGGCTGTCAACTTGCCTCTCGGTAACTTCAGTAGTATGCTCTGGCGCATACGGAGACACACTGAGGAGCCATTTGGAAATGCGTTCCCCGGGCGGGACTGTGACACTAGAAGATGATCGCGTCCGTGAGCCGGCAATAAAGTATCCTGAATCGTCTGACCACGACTCCGAGCTTGCTTCAGATACTGCTGTGCAGTCTGCATGTAGCTGATATGGTACAGGTTGGAGCAGGTTCGTTGACGTGCACAGCAACTCTGGACGACGGATAGGGGAATGGTGCAGAGTTTGACGCGCTCCAGTGGCGTTGTGCTCTGGAGGCGGCGAGGCTTTCCTCGAGATGTTTGGCAGCTGTGGGTACAGGGAATCTCCGTTTGGCCGCGGTGTTTGGTTTTCACGACCGGCATCCTCGAATATCTGTCTCATCCGTGCTGCGTGTCCAGCACGGGCTGGTGACTGCAGTAGTGCCGGGCCATGATGTGCACGTCGGAGGCGGATGTTGGCTGCTTGGCAAGGTGAAGGCGGTCCTGCGTTTGGACATGGCGTCCTATATGGCACTTGGGTGTCTTCTTGCTGGTCGCCCCGAGTGTTTTTGAGGGGCACTGCCGACGACGTGTGACTGTGACTGTGACGCGGTGCTGTAGCTGTAGCAATACCCTGCTAGCGTTAAGTAACTGGTGAGAACAGTGGTGGATGCGTCACCTCGACGGACTTGGTGCGAGGAGGCCATTTCAATCCGTAAATTACACGGTTCTCGCTGAGTGGTAGTTTGATTTGATCCAAGTACAGTACACGTTAGGTAGGTTTGGCGCTTGTGCGTGGTACGGTTGCCAACACCAACATGGACTCGAGTTGGATTGAGTGCTACATGGCACGGAGGCCTAGGGGTCCCTAGGCTTCAGGAGCCCCCAAGGCTTCTACCTGATGCCGTCACCCGCTGTGCCTGCTTGTTGAACCCGAGCAGCTGCTTCCCGGCGTTGTTGTTGTTGTGAGACGGGCGCATATTGCAGATTAATCAAGCACAACAGCGTGTGGCCAATGGATATACCGGTGCCGGGATATGGATATTGCCGCGTCGCTCCAATGTCAGCACATGGTCGCTGCAGATGTTGTGGTGTGGAGAGAAATGACGTAGACGCAAACAGAAGGGATGGGCAGGTGGAAGGGGGGCCACTGGGACGAGGGTGGAAACTGGTAGCGACGGTCGCGGTTTCCGCGGGCACAGCGCACCTTCCCATCTGCCGCGGGCGGCACCTTCCATTTCCAATCCCAGATACAGATGGCCTTGGGGTTGCAGATTGAGGGCCATCACTCTTGCTCTTAATCTCTCGCCCTCTCTCCCTCTCTCTCACTCCCTCTCTCTTGATAATCTCCGGATGGGCCCGGGTGGCTTAATTTGCTGAGTCGCGGCAGCGCTCGCGGTTTGGGCCGGGTTGTCGTGTCAACGTGCTGAATCACAAATGCGATGCAAAGCGTCGTTTTGGGTTTTGAGTTTGCTGGGCGAAAGGTTCATGGCAGATTGCCATACTGCCGGCCTGCTAATACAGGCACAAGCGTAGTCACGATGTCGATCGCAGGCCAAGTGCGCCTCACATTGCCGACAGCCAGTGGGCAACGGCCGAGCATCCCGTGACTACGGTTCGGTACTAGCGTGCTATATTTATCCATGTTTCTTATGTCCGCCATCACTCGCACACGCACACGCACCCACACGCATCCACACGCACCGCACACACTCGAGAATCGATCTCGGGTACTCAATCTCACACACTAGCCAGCTTCCGCACCCGGATACCCTGGCCACGTTGTCCCATTGGGCGGACCCGGTATACACGGTGGCGCTCCTTGGGCAGTGAACAGCAACGGCTGTTATTGCAAAAGGCGCCCGTCACCCTCGTACCGGTACAGCAACGGGCAAGCCCTCTGTGAGACTTGCATCGGCTGTACTGGCTGGGCAGCCCGAGAGCCGTCATGCATGCAGGAACCAAACGGTGCAGTCTCAAAAGGGCCGTCTTGGCCGGCACCACATTCGAGACCGACTCGTGTCTGGCTCGTCTAGGCAGGGTCACGCCTATGCAGACTGCGCCATCACGGCACACGTCTGAAGCATGTATGCCTGATATTTGCCAGAAACCCCCTCGACGAGCTGCCGGCTACTATTACAAGTCAGCCTCTGGGGCAGTCCTGAGTGATGGCGCGCCTGGCACCAGGCTACCACCGCCGGTCGAGATGCACACATCCCCCCCTCCCCCCTCCTCCCCGTACGGAGCATCCTCAGCACCTTCACATCATCGCCCTGGACTGCGACGGGAGTGTGTGCGCTGCTCGCGACTGTCGCACCATGCTGCATTCGACTGCAAGTGGCCAACAAGCGGCCCCTGAGTCGCTGCACACCTCGTGGCTTCTTCGCGACCTGCACCACACCTTCTAGCCCGTGCATGCTAAACTCTGAACCCATGCCAACCTGGCCCTGTTCCACAATCAGCCCTGGCCGCCTCCCACAGGCCTTTGTATGTGCGAGACATGCTGTCCTGGCTTCTCGCGTCTTCCTGCTCACCCGCCGCACTCTCTTCAATTGTCTATTTTCCATCACACGCCGGCTGTCCAATTCCCCGCGAGCTCGACGCTCTTTGGCAACGCTAGTTCATCGCCTTCCTCCTGCACTGTGAATATTTTCTTTTTCCCTTACCTTCATTCCTCCGCGTGCCTTAGTCTCCGCGTTTACCAGCTGTAAATACTCTTCTTAGCTCAACGGCCCGCCAAACAGCTCGGCCGCATCGTTCCAATTACCATTGATTCCTATCCATGGCCAACGTCTTCGCTTCCTCAGTCCCAAATCTTCCGACAGCCCTCGTTTGACTTTTGCTGGGGACGCTCTTCTCACTGTACGTACATGGATTCCTTTTGAAACCCCATTGGGCATCTTCGTCACCATGCTGCAACGCACAACGTCACATCCCCACCCTCCTTTCTCAGTTTGCACACCTTCAATTGCCATCTTCGGCCTTCCATTGCTGGCCGGCAAATGCTATTTGGGCCATACCACCGAGGTCATCTGCACCATCATCGTCTTCGCTGCCGAGGCCTTGGTAACCACACTCGTACCGGCCCATTTGAGCGTCACTTGCTATGCCGTCCGCCCTTCTAACCTGCAAAATCCTAGGCTTGACAGTCTCTAATACTCTGTGCCGCTTCTTCAGGGTACTGTCTCAACCAGTCCCCCAGGCTGCCGGGTATCCCCCCACGCAAGGAATCGCTGCCTTCCGCTGTCAATCGTCGCCGACCGAACATTCTCACCCGTTCCTGACGTGTATCGTTCCCTCGCCTCGTTGCCTGTAATTTAGATCAGGTACCAGGACCAGTGTTCGGAAGAACACTCTCTGACCATTGCGTGTCACACATGCCCGCATTGACCCTCGGTTGTCTTGCAACAAGGGCACATGCGTCAGTTGTCGCACAACTGTGCTAACAGTCAACACCTCTTCCAAACCACGCGCTGCCTGACGCATACTCACCACTTACCCAACCTCACGCTCCGAGGGTGTGAACCTCGCGTCGCACGTCATTCACACACAAGCAGGTCTGTGTCCATTGACACACTTACCGGCAACATTCCTACGCCTAATTCATGAGTTACGACCCGAGACTGGGCGCCGAAGCATACGGTGCAGCCGACTCGTACAGCGATGGAGACGCAAGAAAGGGTTCGGTACGAGCGGCTAGGGAAAGGATGCAGGCGGCGCAAAAGAGGACACAGCTCCCAGACACCTCCAAGATAATAGGCCTGCCACGACGACCAAATCAGAACCTGCCTCAGATTTCCCAGGAAAGCCTCGATCCATCACCGCCATCGTCTTTCTCAGGCTCCAGGGATGACGTCGACTCAGGCTCTCCGTCGCCGCAATGGCCACTCCCAAACAGCATGGTGGACAATTCTATTCCTATACCACCTCGCTCACCAAGGAGGATGCAAGCACCACCACAGATGATTCGGCCGGTATCCGACGACTTGCCCATGGAACAACTATCACCCGACCTACAGTCTCCCGTATCCCCTGGCTACTTACAAGCAAATGAAGACACTTTATCCCCTGGCTCCTACAGATCTTCGCGCCCCATCACCACCTCATCCATTGCATCCGAATCCTCAATAGGATCGATACCCGACTTTCCCATACCTCAACCACCCATGCCAAGTATCCAGCAGGCTCGACGCTTTCCAAGTTTAGGCCCACCGCCCTCGTCGCGAAGAGGCCCTTCATCATATTACACACAAATGTCTTATGTATCGCCAATTGTCGAAGAGTCAGAGACACATTCATCGAGAATACAGTCGCAGCGCGGATCGTTCGCATCGAGCAATGTGTTTCCGACCAACAAAGACAGCTTTTATCCCGAGGATGATCTATATTCGGACGATGAAACAATCACCAGCGATCGCGGAACAATCTCGCCGACCGAGCACGATGACCGGAGCGGCCTTGTTCAACAGTCGCCAGCACTAGTGCGACAAGCAAGTTTGGGAAGGCGGACCAAGCCGTCGTTGATGACCATCAAATCTGTGGATGGTCTGGGGGATAAGAAGGGCGGCACGAGTAAAAAAGCAACCGGTCTAGGGGTCGCCATGGGGGCGGCCATGGGGCTAGGGGCCGCAACGCTCGCAGCAAGGGACGGCACGCCCATCAGAGGAAGGTCGCCCCTCAGCAGCCATACATCATCAGACTCTTTGAACACATCGCAGTCTTCAAGAGACCAAGCTGGATACGCAACAACAACATCGTCACCCCATCCACTTTCCCAGGAGTCGCGCTTCAGCGCACTAGCCGAGCGTGTCGGAATGCGAAGAGGGAGACCCCCAACGCTTGACATGGACGCTGTCCGAGAAGCTGAGGCGCGGGGTAGCTTGACAAGTCTACCAGACCTGATTCGAAGGGCTACACGGCTCGCAGCCAATCTTGATCGCGGACGCACAGCGAGCAGATTGACCATGGACTTTTGGGAAAACGGCGCTCCTAACCAAAACCAGGCCCGACAATCTGGCTTGTCAGAAATGCTGGCTGCTTTCCCACCACCTGGTCAAGAGACACCAACTCGTTCGGGTCGCGGCAGTCCAAAAGTGGGCGGTCTCACAAAGTGGCCGTCAACTGCCGAAATGCGTAATGGCGGACTGGGTTCTGCTGCATTAACCAACGAAAAGCCCAGGAAACGCCGGTGCTGTGGTATGCCTCTCTGGACCTTCATCACGCTTCTGATTGTCTTGCTGTTCATCATCGCCGCCGCAGTCGTTATTCCCGTGGTTCTCGTGGTCATCCCCAATCAGAACAAAGCCACCAGCGCTGCGGCTCAGGAAACCCAAGGGAGCAGCAATGGTCTGACCAACACGAATAGACCGCCAGCCGCCCCAACATCTCGTCCTAGCAACCCTGGAAATGCAGGTAACGGCCAATGTGATGGAATCATTACCTGCCAAAACGATGGTGTTGCCATATTCAACTCTGATCGATCATGCAACTGCATTTGCATCAACGGTTTTACGGGACGCACATGCACCAACAACGATGCCACCGGCTGCACCACGACCAACATTGCAGATGCTGCTAACAATGCCACTATGGGCTCTGGAATCCCCCGCCTGATCGAGGAGACGGCTCAGGGCTTCAATGTACCTATGAATGCGACTCGTATCCTGTCGCTTTTCTCTGCACTATCACTCAGTTGCGCAGCCGAGAATGCTCTCATTACCTTCAATGGCTTGGCCTCTCGGAGCCTTCCCTCAATCGATGTGAGGGCTACCCTCCACCCGTCACGCACACTCCCACTCCTTCACCATCCACACCCTGCACAGGCCCTCCACCAGCCACATAAACGCCAGACAGTTGGTCAGACCAACAAAGCCCCTGCGAGCCCAAATCAAGCAGCTGCTTCACAGCCTACCACAACGACCCAACCAATTTCTAGCAGCATCGTCGCGCTTGACTTTGCGCGTGTCGCTGTTCTTTTCGCGCTGCAGCAAAGTGGTTCTCTCGACGTTGCCGCTGCTGCACAGGAATCGATACAGACCCTGCTCACGAACAACCGCAATGGCAATGCTGATAGTTCTGCCGTTGATGTTGGGCCCTTCAAAGTAGATCTTGTCCAGTTCACAATCCAGTTCCAGAACGGAACCACAATTCGTGCGTCACCGCAATCTGCGTCCTGAGCGGTATTTTCTTCTTCCTACTCCCGCACTTGAGATTCTGCTTTATCAGCATACCAGTATAGCGATACCCTTTTTGTATTTTTATCATCCGCAGACAGTATATCCGTGCTCACAAGGCTCGGAATCCGTGTACGATACAAGAAGACCGATGTCTGCCTGCGGCAGCGCGGCGCTGGCGTTCTCCTTTGTTTACTTCTCTTGAAGACTTTTTTTTCTTTCTTCTTATACCCGTCCTGTGGACTTTTACCACCACCAATGGACTGGATCTAATGTTTTTCTATGGCGGCAAATACCCTAAGATAGAGTTGAACAAATAACGGCAGTCTAGATCTAGTAGCGAAGCAAGATAACCCCAAGTAGCATACTATAGCGACTACACGCTAAATTGAATGTAGCAAGAAGGATTTATATCTATATGAAATCTCCCAAGTGCCTTGAAGTGTGTGAGGATTAAAGATCTCAGGGCTCGTTGACACGTGCAAGGTACGCACGAGTTGATTTGTATGTATCTATTATTCTGAAGATTTGGTGTCTCGTAAGGAGCAGGCTACATAGAACCCAGCATGGTCGATGCTCTCATGCTCTCATGATCATGTGACAACAAGTGCGTGTCGTAACACACTGTCAACACCGCAAAGCTCGACTTGCCCTCGTACACGCCATGCCATATTGCTATTGCCCAATACCGCTCGGTTGTATCGCCGTCGTCATTATCCGCTTTTGGAAGTTCCGTGTTGCTATGACGATCACTGCCGCCGACTCACCTTCACTTTCACTATCTGAACTTTCGACAAGAGGGAAAGATTTCCCCGCAAACAAATCGCGCAAAACCTTTCACAACCTCTCACATGCGCAAACTAATAGCCATGGTTGCCTTACGATTTCGTCATTGGAATAATACTAGCGTTATCCCGCAAGATATAAAAAGGGCTCCCCCCCGCTGCCACCGCAAGCTTTTCTCACCACCACACTTGGTACTCAACTGTCTTGACAGCGAATTCACTACCTCTTTATCACTCTCAACCTTCAATTCATCTCTCTACCTTCGAGTCATCCCTCTCCCTTCAAGTCATCTGTCTCTCTCGCCCACTGTTCACTTTGCGATCAATCGCCAACAACTGCCGCCACCACCACCACCATGTGGTTCTTCAAGGTCTTACCAGCCTTGTATGGTCTCTTTGTGCAGCCCATTCCTCAAGGTCCTGGCTCAGATGTGTCGGTTGTCTATGTCACCAACATGGTGGTAGAGGCGCCTAGCATCTGGCCTACAGTCACTGTCACCCAGACGGTCGGTAGTAAGTACTCCCAAAGACGCCATATATGCTTGGATTGTATACTAACTCGGTTACCTTTGCAGTCCCTGCTACCGTCGTCGACCACGCCCTCTCCACCTCCTCCCCCACTCCTGTCTCTGCTTCTCCTGGTCAAATCCCCTTCCCCTACAAGAACAAGAACTCCTTTGTAGACGGCCGTACCGCTTACAACGCCCGCGTCGGTTCGCCTCTCCAGGTGCAGGTGGCCACTGGCTACTCGCTCTCTGCGAAGCAATGGTCTGTCCTCGACTTTGTCGCCCTTTGCGCCACCATCTACTCCGCAGTCCTCATGGCCTGGTGGATCGTAATCCTCACTGGAGGTGTCCGCCACGTTGTCAAGCTCATTACGACTATGCCCGGCTACGTCAATCAATCTTTCCGGCATCGCGGGTGCCGGGCTGGATACTTTGGCCTAGTCATGGCGTGGTTTGCCTGGCTGGGCGAGTATTGGACTACTTGGTCAGGAGGCTACATGACGTTCCAAACGGCACTTTACTACCTCATCGTGTACCTCGTCGGCATCCTCGCGTACGCCAAGCGGCGATTCATCAAGGACGTCGCACTGATGTGTTTGCCCTGGATAGCTCGGCAAGTGACCAACTGGTACGACAACCGCATGAACAAGAAGCGCATCGACAAGATCTTCGAAAGACCCATATCGAAGATCTCAATCACCGAATGCCTGTTTCCAGACATTGTCCTCGCAGCTCCCCACAACCCGACCATTTCTCAGGGTATCTGGGCGTTACTGAAGGACATTTCCTTCTTCGCCTGGAACCTTTTGATCTTGGTAGTCAAATGTCGCATTCGATCCTGGCAAAAGATTCCCTCCCATACGAGGGATGTCTTGAGAGTGACTGGGGAGATTCTCCTCGGCATCGGCGGGGATGATACCTCTTGGACTGTCTGGTTGGCCGGTTATGTCATCTTCTTGAAAAGCGTTCGCCTGAGCATCAACATGATCTTCTCGACAACCTACAGACTCATTGCAATGTCCCTCGGCGTCGTGTGGATTCTGCTCCAGCTTGCAATCGCCATTATCAATCGACTTCTCTGGAAGCTCGAAGCCAGAAAGTCTAAAGAGATGAAGATTAGGGAAATCAAAACCCAAAACGATCGGATGAACAACGCTCGTATCAAGGTGGCCCACATGACCTGGCAAGAGACGGCTGAAATGTATCTCAAATTACAAGACGCCAAAGAAGACCTCACCAAAGCTCCCGCCGCTATCGAAGAAACCAAAGCCAACTACGCTTCCCGCAACAGTGTCGAGCTTGGCAAGAAATGCGTCGCCTACCGCCGGTCCCTGAGGAGTCAAATCTCAGACAACAACTACTTCCGCCGGCTCATCTGCGCCATCCTCAACGCCCACCACAACATTGTCAACAACCGGTCCCCGACCGCCGCCGATGCTCCCAGGCCATACAAGCCCTCTTACATTTTCTTCCACGAGACCCCGGACCCAAAAACAGGCCTTTACATTCTCAACGGCAAAGCACACATCTTCAACCCCTTCCAGATGGACCCTTTTGCCGAAGACCCCTACACTATCGCATATATTATGAAGGGCGTACAACTGCCTTCCTGGCCCCTCGATAACAACCCCTTCAAGACCTCTCAGAAGGACCTGTCTCCAACAGCCAACCCCGAGCTCGCCTCTGGCCTTGACGCGATCGAGGACTGGGCAGCTGATGGCAGGCTTCCGCATTGGAAGGGCGGCAGCGACCTGCCTATCATGAGGGAGGAGCCCTTCCGCACGAGCGAGATTCGAGAATTTGTTAGGGACATGGCATTTGGTACTGAGTCGTTGGTACGACATCGCCCTGCTCCCGCGCCTGTTGCTCTGCCTGCTGCAGCACCTCTGAGAGCGGCAAAGAGTGTGCGCTGGGCTCTTCCTGACAACTCGGATCCCGCTTGGCTTCGAGACCGCCCACCGCCGTCGCCGAGGAACTTGTTTTCTTGACTGGGCACAGTACACGTGGTGCGGTGGTTCTGTGGGGTAGGTTCTCAAACTTGTCTGTTGTGTTGGATGTTTACTAACGCAGTTTTAGTGTGTGTCTCCTTTTTTTTCCCTTGTATA
>Ga0265797_10003338_pt1 | contig 25792 bp, 24 predicted proteins | sample P2T30metagenome_FD_192433 | JGI IMG/M metagenome (GOLD analysis project Ga0265797, IMG submission 192433) | Plant litter microbial communities from East Loma Ridge, Irvine, California - P2 T30 | ecosystem: Environmental > Terrestrial > Plant litter > Unclassified | place: USA: California... | reverse complement strand
CCTCGCTGATGGCGACGTGGTCGGGGATGTCGTCGGCGTGCAGCAGCTCGAACACGCCGATGCGGAGGATGCCGCGGTCGATCGTGGGCATGCGGGCGATGGTCCAGCCCTGGGCGTAGGTCTCGATGAGCTCGTCGATCTCGGCCTGGTGGTCGATGACGCCCTGGACGAGGTCGCGGGCGTAGCCCCAGCTCGAGCTGCGCTCGGGCTGCTGCTGTGCCCGGGCGGTCTCGGCGGCCAGGGCGTCGCCCATGCTGATCTGGCGGATGTCGGCGACGTAGAGGACGTCGAGGGCGCGCTTGCGCGCCTTGGTGCGTGCGCTCACTGTGCGGGGGGCCGCCGACTACTCGTTGACGCGGCCGAGGTAGCCGCCGTCGCGCGTGTCGACCTTGACCTTGGTGCCGGTCTCGAGGAACAGCGGCACCTGGATCTCGTAGCCGGTCTCGACGGTGGCGGCCTTGGTGCCGCCGGTCGAGCGGTCGCCCTGGAGGCCGGGCTCGGTGTAGGTGACCTCGAGGACGACGGAGGCGGGCAGCTCGATGTAGAGCGGGTTGCCGTCGTGCAGGGCCATCTGCACGTTCTGGTTCTCGAGCATGAAGTTCTTCGCCTCGCCGACGATGGTGGCGGGGACGTTGATCTGGTCGTAGTCGGTCGTGTCCATGAACACGTAGCCGTCGGCCTCGGCGTAGAGGTAGGTGTACTCGCGGCGGTCGACGTTGGCGAAGTCGATCTTGGTGCCGGCGTTGAACGTCTTGTCGACGACCTTGCCCGAGCGCACGTTCTTCATCTTGGTGCGGACGAAGGCGCCGCCCTTGCCCGGCTTGACGTGCTGGAACTCGATCACGTTCCAGAGCTGGCCGTCCAGGTCGAGGACGGCGCCGTTCTTGATGTCGTTGGTGGTCGCCATGCGTGCGAGGTCCGATCAGGAGTGGGGTGTGGGGGCCGGATCTGGCCGGGTTCGAGTGTAGCGGACGGGTCGCGCCGCCTCAGGAGCGTCCCTCGCGGACGTCGCGGCCAGGAGCGTCCCTCGCGGACGGTCCGCCCCTCAGCGCAGCCCGCGTCGGCGCCGTCGGGCCGGCCGGGACACGAGACCGCCGAGCACCGGCAGCCCGAGCCACGAGACCAGGGACAGGCCGAAGGCCGCGGCCGTGGCGACGCCCGCGACGACGTCCGCGGCATCGGCCGGGGCGGCGTCCGTGCCGGACGACCACGCCGCCGTCCAGGGCTGCACCGCGCACGCCAGGACGAGCAGGAGCAGGACCGTCGCCTGGAGCCCGAGCCAGCCGAGGTGTGCAGGGCTGACGTCTCGCAGCCGATCTCGCAGCGCGGAGGTCGTGAGCCCGGACCGCCCGGCGAAGCGCGCGACGAGGGCCCACCACCAGCAGGCGCCCGCGAGGGCCGCCGCGAGCAGCAGGAAGCGCAGGCCGAAGGGCACGACCGCCGACGAGCCCTCGTCCGAGGAGAAGGTGAGGCCGAGCAGGACGACGACGAGCCCCCACGGCAGCAGGGCCGGGAGCACGCCGAGGCTGGTGACGGCCTGGTGGACGACGGACCGGAGGTGCACGAGGGCCTCGGCGGACGTCGGCGCGTCGGCGAGCTGGGCCAGGGCGCCGAGAGCCGCCCTCTCCGGCCGTCCCGCCGTGATCTCGAGGTCGTCGATGCCTCGACGCGCCTGGACGTGCTCCGGGTCGAGGGCCAGGGCGGCGCGGTAGGCCGTCCGTGCGTCGGACAGGCGCCCGTCCTCGACGGCGACGGCGGCGGACACCAGGTGCGCGTCCGGGTCGTCCGGCGCCAGCCTGAGGCACTCGGCCGCGTGCCGTCTCGTCTCGTCCCGTGGGAACAGCCCGAGGCGGACGGCCGTCGCGTGCACGTGCCAGTCGTCCGGGGCGAGGCGGAGCGACTCCCTCATCCCGGCCCTGGCGTCGTCGACGTCGCCCATGCGGAGGGACGCCTCGGCCCAGAGCCGCCAAGCCCACTCGGCACCGGGATCCAGGGCACGGGCGCGGAGGGCGGTCTCCCTGCCGGCCATGCGCCTGCCTGTCCGCAGCTGCGCGCAGGCGAGGAGCTGGAGGGCCCAGGGGTCGTCGGGCCGGGTCGCGAGGTGCATGCGGACCGAGGCCGCCGCCTCCCCCGGTCGGCCGGCTGCCAGGTGCTCGGACGCGGCCGAGAGGTCGTCGGCGCTCACCGGCCGCGTCGCATCCCGAGGAACTCCCTCAGCTCGGCGAACGTCCCGTCGTCGACGCCGTAGGTCACGACGCTCCGCGCGCTGGCCGCCCACTCGCCGACCGAGGGGGTGACGGACGAGCGGGCGCGGCGCAGGTCCTTGTCCGTGACCGGGCGCGGCGTCCCCGTGGCGACGCTGTCGGCGAGGGCGCGCTGGAGGGCCAGGTCGCAGACGTAGCCCACGTCCGCCCCCGACATGCCGGACGTCGCGCGCGCGAGCGCGTCGAGGTCGACGTCGCCGACCGGCCTGCCCTCCAGCCGTGTGCGCGCGATCTCCCGACGAGCGGCCTCGTCCGGAGGCAGCACCAGGAGGGTGCGGTCGAGTCGGCCGGGCCGTCGGGCTGCAGGGTCGACCTCCCACGGCCGGTTGGTCGCCGCGAGCACGAACAGCCCGTCGTTGCGAGAGTCGACCCCGTCGAGCTCGACGAGCACCTGGTTCACGACGGCCCTCGCCCAGGCGCTGTCCGTCGACGACCGGCGGGGCGCGACGGCGTCGACCTCGTCGAGGAACAGCACGCAGGGCGCCGCGCGCCTCGCGGCCTCGAAGACGTCGGTGACGGCCCGGGCGGGCGAACCGCTCTCGTGGTCGAGCAGGTCGGCCTGCGAGACGCTCAGGAACGAGGCGCCGAGCTCGCCCGCGAGGGCTCGCGCGAGGTGGGTCTTGCCGCAGCCCGGCGGCCCGTAGAGCAGCAGGCCGCCCCGGAGGCTCGCCCCGTAGGCCTCGCGCAGCTCGGGGTTGCGCAGCGGGGCGAGGAACGCCTGCTCGAGCGCGGCCTTGACCCGCGACATGCCGCCCACGTCGGTCAGGCGCAGGTCAGGACGGTCGATGCGGAAGGAGGCGGCCCTGAGGTCGTCCTCGGCCGTCTCCCAGTCGAAGGCGGCGGCGTCGGCGGTCACGGCGGGGTGCGGGCCGGACCAGGACCCTGGGTCGTCGTCACCGGGCTCGCCGTCGCGGGCCCCCTCTCGGTGCTCGGCGTCGCCGGATGTGGGCCCGACGGCGGCCGACACCGGTGACGCGGCAGGGTCCGCGAGGGCGCGCGCCATCGCGGCCCGCGCCTCCTCGTGACGCGGATCGAGCACGAGCGCCGCCGCCAGCGAGCGGACGGCGGCGTCGACGTCGCCGTCGTCGAGCTCGAGCACGCCGAGGTGGACCCGCAGGGGGACGTCGTCCGGGGCCTGCTCGACGGCGAGCCGCAGCGACCGGATCAGGGATTCGCGCACGGACGGATCATAGTGATCCGTGAGGTCTCGTCAGGACCCGATCTCCTGGTAGGCGGCGAACAGGAGGCTCGAGTCCGGCCCGGTGAGGACCGTCGGCTTGCCGATGTCGTCGAGCACGATGAACCGCAGCATCCCCGCACGGGCCTTCTTGTCGCGCTGCATGGTGGCGAGCAGGGTGTTCCAGCGGCCGAGCGGGTAGCTCGTCGGCAGCGTCAGCGACTCGAGGATGCGGCGGTGGCGGTCGACGGCCTCGTCCGAGAGCCGGCCCGTCAGCCTCGCGAGCTCGGCGGCGAAGACCATGCCGACGGACACCGCGGCGCCGTGGCGCCACTGGTACCGCTCGGCGTGCTCGACCGCGTGGCCCAGCGTGTGGCCGTAGTTGAGGATCTCGCGCAGGCCCTGTTCGGTGAAGTCCTGGCCGACGACGCGGGCCTTGAGGGCGATCGACAGCTCGACGACGCGACGGAACTCGGGGGTGGTCGGGTCGACGGCCCGGTCGACGTCCGCCTCGACGATGTCGAGGATCTCGGGCTCGGCGATGAACCCGGCCTTCACGATCTCGGCGAATCCCGCCAGGATCTCGTTCCGCCCGAGCGTGTCGAGCACGTCGAGGTCGGCCACGACGGCCGTCGGCGCCCAGAACGCGCCCACGAGGTTCTTGCCCTCGGCGGTGTTGATGCCCGTCTTGCCGCCGACGCTCGCGTCGACCATGCCGAGCACGGTCGTCGGCACCTGGACGAGCTGGACGCCCCGGAGCCACGTCGCGGCGACGAACCCGGCGAGGTCGGTGACGGCTCCCCCGCCGAGCCCGACGACCGCGTCCGTCCGGGTGAAGTCGGCCTGGCCGAGGACCTGCCAGCAGAAGGCGGCGACCTCGACGCGCTTGGCGTCCTCGGAGTCGGGCACCTCGGCGATGAGGGCCTCGAGGCCCGCCTCGACCAGGGCGTCGCGGAGCTCGTTCGCCTTGCGGCCGAGGGTCGGCGCGTGGACGATCAGCACCTTCTTCGTCTGCGGTCCGAGCAGGGACGGGATGCGCGAGCGCACCCCGTGGCCGACGAGCACGTCGTAGGGCGCGTCGCCCTCGACGCGGATGGTGGTGACGTCGGTGGTGTCGTCGGTCATGAGTCGTCTGCCTCTCGGTGGCGGCGGTCGGTGGGGACGGGTACGGGGGCGGCCTCGGGGGCGCGCGTGGACAGCCACGCCACCACGTCGTCGACCACGTGCGACACGGGTCGGCGCGAGGTGTCGACGACGAGGTCGGCGAGGCTGCGGTAGACGGGCTCGCGCTCTCGGGCTATCGCCCGCCAGGCGTCCATCCCGCCGTCGGCCAGGAGGGGCCGGGACGAGCCGGCGAGGCGGGCAGCGACGGCCTCCGGCGAGACGGTCAGGAGCACGACGTCGGCCTGCTGCAGGCGCGAGCGCGTCTGCAGGTCGAGCACCGCGCCTCCCCCGAGCGAGACGACCCTCGCACCGGCCAGCGACTCGGCGACGACCTCTCGCTCGAGCTCGCGGAACCGCGGTTCGCCGTCCCGGGCGAAGATCTCGGCGACGGGTCCGTGCCGCTGCGCGAGCAGGCGGTCGGTGTCGACGAAGGGGACGCCGAGGCGCCGCGACAGCTTCTTGCCGATGCTCGACTTGCCGGCGCCCATCGGGCCGATCATGACCACGGGCCGGTCGAGCAGGGGCGGGACGTCGGCGCCCGGATCGGTCGAGGTCACTCGCCGGTCGCGGCCTGGGTGCGAAGGTTCTCGGGGATCGCCTCGAGGTAGGCGGCCAGGTTGCGGGCCGTCTCGGCGACGGAGTCGCCGCCGAACTTCTCGAGCACCGAGTTCGCGAGCACCAGGGCCACCATGGCCTCGGCGACGACTCCCGAGGCCGGGACGGCGCAGACGTCGGAGCGCTGGTGGTGGGCACGGCTCTCGTCGCCGGTCGCGACGTCGATGGTCGCGAGGGCGTGCGGGACGGTGGCGATGGGCTTCATGCCGGCCCGCACGCGCAGCACGGTGCCGGTCGTCATGCCGCCCTCGGTGCCGCCGGCGCGGTCGGTCTGCCGCGAGATGACGCCGGCGTCGAGCCTGAGCTCGTCGTGGGCCACGGAGCCGCGACGCCGCGTGGTCTCGAAGCCGTCGCCGACCTCGACGCCCTTGATGGCCTGGATGCCCATGAGCGCCGCCGCGAGCTGGGAGTCGAGTCGGCGGTCCCAGTGGACGTACGAGCCGAGGCCGGGCGGGACTCCGTAGGCGAGCACCTCGACGACGCCGCCGAGGGTGTCGCCGTCCCGCTTCGCCGCGTCGACCTCGTCGACCATGAGGGCGGACGTCGCCGGGTCCGCGCAGCGCAGCGGGTCGGCGTCGAGCCGGTCGACGTCGGACGGCAGGGGCACCGGGGTGCCCTCGGGCACGCGGACGGGGCCGATCGACAGGGTGTGGCTGACCAGCTCGATGCCGAGCTCGCCGAGGAACGCCCGCGCGACGGCGCCGAGGGCGACACGGGCGGCGGTCTCCCGCGCGCTGGCGCGCTCGAGCACGGGGCGGGCCTCGTCGAAGCCGTACTTCTGCATGCCGACGAGGTCGGCGTGGCCCGGCCGAGGACGGGTCAGGGGCGCGCTGCGCCCGCGCGAGGCGTCGCTGACCTCGACGGGCTCGGAGCTCATCACCTCGGCCCACTTGGGCCACTCGGTGTTGCCCACGCGGAGGGCGACCGGGCCGCCCATCGACAGGCCGTGGCGGACGCCGCCGGAGAAGGCCAGCTCGTCCTGCTCGAACTTCATGCGCGAGCCCCGGCCGTAGCCGAGCTTGCGCCGGGCGAGGTCGGCACGGACGGTGTCGAGCGAGACGGGCACGCCCGCGGGCAGCCCCTCGAGGACGGCGATGAGCTCGGGGCCGTGAGATTCCCCTGCGGTCAACCAACGAAGCATGGGGTCGATCCTCCCACAGGACGACGGGCCGCTCCTGCGCGCGGCCCGTCGCCCGGTGGGCTACTGGTACTCGGGGTGCTCGCGCATCCAGGCCTGCCACACCCGGACGGCGGCCTCGTGCTCGGCGAGCGTCGTCGAGAAGGTCGTCTCGCCCGTGTCGAGGTTGGTCGTGACGAAGTAGAGCCAGGTGCCGTCGGCGGGGTGGAGCGCCGCGTTGATCGCGAGGTCGCCCGGGTTCGAGATGGGCCCGACCGGCAGCCCGACGTGCTGGTACGTGTTGTAGGGGTTCGACTCGTCGCCGCGCTCCTCGTCGGTCGTCGTCACCCGGTGGGTCTGGCCCGTGCCGTAGGCGACGGTCGCGTCGGACTGCAGCAGCATGCCGTCGTCGAGGCGGTTCTGGAACACCCGTGCCACCTTCGGGTAGTCGTCGGCCAGGCCGGCCTCGCGCTGGATGAGCGACGCGAACACGATGGTGTGCTGCTGGTCGGCCGGGGCGACCCCCGCGTCGACGAGGCGCTGCTTCATCGTGTCGACGAGCAGCTGCAGGTAGCCTCGCGCGTCGAGTCCGGGGTCGAGCTCGTAGGTCGCCGGGAACAGCCAGCCCTCGAGGGAGGTGGCCTCGGCGGGCAGGCCGAACGAGGCGACGTCCGCGGCGGCGGCCTGCACGTCGGGCTCCGGGATGCCGGTCGCCGACGAGACGAGGCTGTAGACGTCGGCCGCCGCCGTGCCCTCGGGGATGACGAGCTTGTCGGTGACCCGGTTGGCGCTCTCCTGCAGGGCGCTGACGGCCGAGGTCGCGCTCATCTCTTGCTGGAGCGTGTACGTGCCGGGCTGGAAGGTGAGGCTCGTGTCGGCCACGAGCATCGAGTAGACGGACTCGAAGCTCGCCGTCACCCCGCTGTCGACGAGGTTCGTCGCGATGTCCGAGCCGTTCTCGCCGCTGGTGATGGCGAACGAGACCTCGGTGCCGTTGCCCGTGCCGGGGTAGTCCTCCGGCGCGTCGTTCCCGCTGATCGCGGCGACGAGGGGCGCCACGGCGCCCCAGGCGGCGACCACGCCCGCCGTGCCGCCGGCGACGACCACGAGGGCGATGACGAGGAGGACGACGCCGCCCTTGCGGCTGCGGCGGGGACGGTCGCCGCCGTCGCCGCGGGAGGCGCGTCGCTCGGCACGTCGGGGCGAGCGCTCGCGTTCGCGGGTCTCGCGTCGCGACGCCGGAGCCTCCGCCGGCGCCGGGGCGCTCGGCCGACCGGCGTCACGGCTCGGGTCGGTGGGGGGCTGGGAGGCGAAGATGTCGTCCCAGTTCGGATCGTCGGCCACGCGTCAGCGTCCTTCGTCGGTGTCGGGTCGGTCACCGGCGCCGTCGTCGACGACCGGGGCGCTCACGAGGTGACCGGGCGGCAGGCCGCTCGATCGCTCGAGGTCGAGCGCGTGCTGGACGATGATAACAGCGGCCACTTGATCGATGACGGATCGTTGTCGCTTGCCCTTGCGCCCCGAGGCCCGGAGTGCAGTCTGAGCGCTGACCGTCGAGAGCCGCTCGTCGACGAGGCGCACCGGGACGGGCGACCGGGCCGCGATCGTCGCGGCGAAGTCGCGGGCGTCGCTCGTGGAGGGGGTGTCGCCGCCCGAGAGCGAGAGGGGCAGCCCGACCACCACCTCCATCGCGCCCAGCTCGGCCACGTGGCCGAGGATGGCGTCGACGTCGGCCGTGCCCGTGGCGGCCCTCGGGACGGTCTCGACGGGCGTCGCGATCATGCCCGACGGGTCGGTGCGGGCGACGCCGATGCGGGCCTTCCCCACGTCGACGCCGACGCGGACGCCGCTCCTCACGCGGCGCTCAGCCCTGGAGGGCGGCGACGATGCCCGTCAGCGCAGCCGGGATCGCCGCGACGTCCGAGCCGCCGCCCTGGGCGAGGTCGTCCTTGCCGCCGCCTCCGCCGCCGAGCACGCCCGCGGCCGCACGGGCCAGCTGCCCCGCCTTGACGCCGGCCGAGCGGGCGGGCTCGGTCGTGGCGACGATCACCGCGGGCTTGCCCGAGACGTCGGCCGCGAGGGCGACCACCGAGGCGGACGCGCTGCCGAGGCGCTCGCGCACCGAGAGCACGAGCGAGCGCAGCTCGTCGGTGGACTTCACCGTGCCCACCGACTCGGCGACGACCGTGAGCGACCCCACGGACGCGGCCTTCTCGACCAGGGACGGGACGCGCAGCGAGAGCTGTGCGGACTCGAACTCGGCGATCTTCTTCTCGGCCGCCCGGAGGCTGGACACGAGGTCGCCGATCCGCTCGGGGAGCTGTTCGCGCGGCGTCCGCAGCGACGACGTCAGCTGCGACACGATGGCGCGCTCGGCGGCGAAGTCGCGGAACGCGTCGAGGCCGACGAGCGACTCGACACGGCGGTTCGTCGACCCCACCGAGGTCTCGCTGACCAGGTTGATGAGGCCGATCTGCGCGCTCGTCGCGACGTGCGTGCCGGCGCAGAGCTCACGCGACCAGGGCCCGCCGATGTCGACCATCCGCACGGTCTCGCCGTACTTCTCGCCGAAGAGCGCCATGGCGCCCATCGAACGGGCCTCGTCGAGCGGCAGGACCCGGGTGGTGACCGCGAGGTCGTCCCGGACGGCGGCGTTGGCGACCTCTTCGACCTCGCTGCGCGTCGCCGGGCTCAGGGCCTGGCTCCAGTTGAAGTCGAGGCGGAGGTACCCGGCCTTGTTGTACGAGCCGGCCTGGTGCGCCTCCGGCCCGAGGACCTCGCGGAGCGCCGCGTGCACGAGGTGGGTGGCGGAGTGCGCCTGGGTCGCGCCCCGGCGGTACGCGGGGTCGACCACGCTGGTGGCGGCGTCGCCGACGCCGACCTCGCCGGAGCGCACCTGGACGCGGTGGCTGACGAGGCCCTTGACGGGCTTCTGGACGTCGAGCACCTCGAGGTCGAAGCCGGTGCCGACGATGCTGCCGGCGTCGGCCTCCTGGCCGCCCGACTCGGCGTAGAGGGAGGTCTCGGCGAGGATGACCTCGGCGATGTCGCCCGCCACGGCGCGGTCGACGCTCGCGCCGTCGACGATGAGGCCGAGCACCGTGGTGTCCGTGTCGAGCAGCTCGTACCCGGTGAACACGGTCTCGCCCTGGGCGCGGAAGGCGCTGTAGACGCTCAGGTCGGCCAGGGCCACCTTGCGCGACTTCGCGTCGGCCTTCGCCCGTGCACGCTGCTCGCTCATGAGGCGGTCGAACGCCTCGCGGTCGACCGTCAGGCCGCTCTCCTCGGCGATCTCGAGGGTGAGGTCGATCGGGAACCCGAACGTGTCGTGCAGCAGGAACGCCGTGTCGCCGGCGAGCCGGGGCGCGGTGCCGGGCGCCGCCTCCTTCACGGTGTCGTCGACGGCGATGTCGAGGATGCTCGTGCCGGCCGCGAGCGTGCGGAGGAAGGTCTCCTCCTCGGCGAACGCGAGCTGCGAGATGCGGTCCCAGTCGCGCTCGACCTCGGGGTAGGCGGACTTCATGGCGTCGCGCGAGGCGGCGAAGAGCACGGGGAACGTCGTCCCCTCGACCCCGAGCAGGCGCATCGAGCGGACCGAGCGGCGCAGCAGGCGACGCAGGATGTAGCCGCGGCCCTCGTTGGACGGCCGGACGCCGTCGCTCATGAGCATCAGGGCGCTGCGCACGTGGTCGGCGATGACCCGCATGCGGACGTCGTCGTCGTGCACGGCGCCGTAGCGGCGGCCCGACAGCTCGGACGCGGCGTCGAGGACCGGGCGGACCTGGTCGATCTCGTACATGTTGTCGACGCCCTGCTTGAGGAACGCGACGCGCTCGAGGCCCATGCCGGTGTCGATGTTCTTGTTCGGCAGCTCGCGGACGATGTCGAAGTCGACCTTCGAGCGGACGTTCTCGATCTGGTACTGCATGAACACGAGGTTCCAGATCTCGACGTACCGGTCGTCGTCGGTCGCCGGACCGCCGTCGGCGCCGTAGGCCGGGCCCCGGTCGAAGAAGATCTCGGAGCAGGGGCCCGCGGGGCCGGGCTGCCCCGTGTGCCAGTAGTTGGTGTCCTTGCCGAGTCGCTGGATCCGCTCGTCGGGCAGGCCGGCGACCTTCTTCCAGAGCGCGATGGCCTCGTCGTCCTCTTCGTAGACGGTGACCCAGAGGTCGTCGGGCGAGAAGGCGAGGCCGCCGTCGGCCTCGCTCGAGGTGAGGAGCTCCCAGGCGTAGCCGATCGCCTCCTCCTTGAAGTAGTCGCCGAACGAGAAGTTGCCGTTCATCTGGAAGAACGTGCCGTGACGGGGGGTCTTGCCGACCTCTTCGATGTCGTTCGTGCGGATGCACTTCTGCACGCTCGTCGCCCGGGCGTAGGGCGTCGGCACGAGGCCGGTGAGGTAGGGGATGAACGGCACCATGCCGGCCACGGTGAAGAGCAGCGACGGGTCGTCGCTCACGAGGGAGGCGGACGGGACGACGGTGTGGCCCCGCTCTCCGAAGTAGTCGAGCCAACGGCGGCGGATCTCGGCGGTCTGCATGGTTCTCCTGAGGGAGGGGTCGGTCGGTGGGGCTGCTGACGAGGAGGCGCGGGGGCCTCGCGCGGTCAGCTCGCGCTGGTCGTCCCGCCGGGGAGCGGCTCGGGGTCGACCGTGCCCGCGTCGCCCGACTCGGAGCCGCGCAGCTCGGCGTCCCGCGAGCGGTAGCCGTCGACGACGGCGGCGCGGAAGTGGTCGAGGCCGCCGTCGAGCTCGCCGAAGAAGCGGCGGCCGCGCGGCGTCGAGTTGAGCAGGTGCGCCCCGACGAGGCCGAGGACGACGCCGACGGACAACAGGACCAGGTTCTTCACGGGTGCTCCTCACGACCTGCCCCGTGACGAGCACACGAGACGACACGTCAGCTTACTTCGTCGCCGGCGCACGCCGCGGACGACGAAGGGAGCGCACCACGGGCGTGGTGCGCTCCCTCCGGGGCGGTGCAGGTGTCAGCGAGCCGCGTAGTACTCGACGACCAGCTGGACCTCGCAGGTCACGGGGACCTCGGCGCGCTTCGGGCGACGCACGAGGCGGGCCTGCAGCTTGTCGATCTCGACCTCGAGGTAGCCCGGGGTCTTGGGCAGCACGTCGACGTGGCCGCCGGCCGCGGCGACCTGGAAGGGCTCGGTCTTCTCGCTCTTGGCCTTGACGTGGATCATCTGACCGGGCTTGACGCGGAACGAGGGACGGTCGACGAGCTTGCCGTCGACGAGGATGTGACGGTGCACGACCATCTGGCGGGCCTGCGCCGTGGTGCGGGCGAAGCCGGCACGCAGGACGAGGGCGTCGAGACGGGTCTCGAGCAGCTCGACCAGGTTCTCACCGGTCAGGCCGGACGCCTTGCGGGCCTCGTTGAAGACGATCTTGAGCTGGGCCTCGCGGATGCCGTACTGGGCGCGCAGACGCTGCTTCTCGCGCAGACGGACGGCGTAGTCGCTGTCGGTCTTGCGCTTCGTGCGGCCGTGCTCGCCGGGAGCGTAGGGACGCTTCTCGAGGTAGCGGGCGGCCTTCGGGGTGAGGGCGATGCCCAGAGCGCGCGACAGGCGCGTCTTGCTCCGGGTGCGGGACTTGGTGGACATGTGTCTACTCTCAGGTTCTTGTCGGTGGTGGTGTCCGCCAGCCAGGCGCGCGAGCGCCGGCGAGCATGACAAGAGGGATGTGCGCCGCGGCGGCGACCGGCTACAGGTCGTCTCGCCTTGGTCGGGTCGTCGTCAGCAGCCGCGCGTCGACGCCCGAGTACAGGCAACCCCGCGAGCATACAGGAGAGGCGGCCGCTCGGCGACCTCAGCCGCCCCGGGTGATGCGGCGCAGCTTCTCGAGCCGGGCCGCGACGTCGCGCTCGTTGCCGTTGGCGGTCGGGTCGTAGTAGGTGTGGCCGACCAGCTCGTCGGGCAGGTACTGCTGCTCGACGACGCCGAACTCGGAGTCGTGCGCGTACTTGTAGCCCTTGCCGTGGCCGAGGCGCTTGGCCCCTGGGTAGTGCGCGTCGCGCAGGTGCTTCGGCACGGGGCCGGCGGCACCGGCGCGCACGTCGGCGATCGCCGCGTCGAGGGCCCGGTACGCGCGGTTGGACTTGGGCGCCGTCGCGAGGTAGACGACGGCCTCGGCCATCGGGATGCGTCCCTCGGGCATGCCGATCATCTGGACGGCGGTCGCGGCGGAGACGGCCACGGTGAGCGCGTTCGGGTCGGCCATGCCGATGTCCTCGCCGGCGGACACGATGATGCGGCGACAGATGAACCGCGGGTCCTCGCCGGCCTCGATCATCCGGGCCAGGTAGTGCAGCGCGGCGTCGACGTCGGACCCCCGCACCGACTTGATGAAGGCGCTGATGACGTCGTAGTGCTCGTCGCCGTTGCGGTCGTAGCGCAGCAGCGCCCGGTCGACCGACTGCGCGACGGTCTCGGCCGTGATGACCGGTCGGTCGTCGGCGTCGGCCGGGTCGTCGTAGTCGGCGTCCGGGTCGTAGTCGGCGTCGGCGTCGGCAGAGGGGTCGTCCGGCCGGGCCGCCCGGGACTCGTCCGCCGTCGCCGCCGCGGACTGGGCGGAGGCCTCGAGGGCCGTGAGCGCCCGGCGTGCGTCGCCCGAGGCGAGCCGCACGATCGTCGCCAGCGCCTCGTCGTCGAGCACGACCCGGTCGGCGAGGCCGCGCGGGTCGACGACGGCCCGCCGGACGAGGTCGCCGAGGTCGTCGTCGCTGAGCTGCTCGAGGGTGAGCAGCAGGGACCGCGACAGGAGGGGCGTGATGACCGAGAACGACGGGTTCTCGGTCGTCGCCGCGATGAGGATGACCCAGCCGTTCTCGACGCCGGGCAGGAGGGCGTCCTGCTGCGCCTTGGTGAAGCGGTGGATCTCGTCGAGGAACAGCACGGTCGTGGTGCCGTAGAGGTCGCGGTTCGTCAGCGCCTTCTCCATCACCTGGCGGACGTCCTTCACGCCGGCGGTCACGGCGGACAGCTCGATGAACTGGCGGCCCGAGCTGTGCGCGATGGCCTGGGCGAGGGTCGTCTTGCCCGTGCCGGGCGGGCCCCAGAGGATGACGGAGACCGCGCCCTGCTCGCCCGACGTGTCGCTCGCGAGCGTCACGAGCGGGGACCCCGGTCTCAGCAGGTGCCGCTGGCCCGCGACCTCGTCGAGGCTGGTGGGGCGCATGCGGACCGCGAGAGGGGTCGAGCTCTGCGGCAGAGGGCTCATGGGGCTCCATGCTAGACCGGGCCGCCGACACCGACGGCGGCTCGGATACAGTCGAGCGGGACATCACCGGCATGGAGGACACGTGGCACCGAGCAGGAACCAGGACCGTGAGGCACGCGACCGGCTGAGGGCGTACACGGCCCGGCAGAGGGTGCACGAGACGCAGGTGCGCCGTCGTCGGCGCGACAACCTGCTCGCCGCGGCGGGCGTCGTGGTCGTCGTCTCCCTGGCGGTCGTGACGCAGGTCGTGTGGGTCTCGGACGGCTCGGACGTCGAGGCCGCCGCCTCCGCCAGCCCGTCCCCGTCGGAGACGGCGTCGGCGAGCGGCTCCGTGCCGAGCGCCGACATCGCCGAGGGCCGCACCTGGACGGGGCAGCTCGACCTGAACGACGACGTGCAGCTCGGCGTCGAGCTCGACGGCGCCGCGGCCCCGCAGGCGACGTCGGTCATCGTCGACCTCGCGCGGCAGGGCTTCTACACCGACACGACGTGCCACCGCATGAGCGACGCCGAGACGGCGAAGTTCATCCAGTGCGGCTCCGCGAACGGCGACGGCACGGGCGACGCCGGCTTCACCTTCGGCCCCCTCGAGAACGTGCCCGAGGACGGCCTCTACCCGACGGGCACCATCGCGATGGCCCGCGGGGTGGCGCCCGACTCGCAGTCGACCCAGTTCTTCGTCACCTACGGCGACACCTACCTCGACGCCTCGACGGGCGGCTACACCGTCGTCGGCCGCGTCACCAGCGGTCTCGACCAGCTGACCTCGCGCATCACGGACGCCGGGCTGACCCCCTCGACGCCGGACGTGCCGAACGACGGCGCGCCGGTCGTCCCGACCACGATCAGCTCGCTCACCCTGCAGTAGTCCCTCCCGGGTGCTCGTGCAATAGGCTGGGGACCCATCGCCGGAACCCGTCCTGGGCTCCGCGACGAGCACCTCCAGCAAGGGATGACAGTGGCTACTGACGATCAGGCACCCTGGGGCCGCGTCGACGACGACGGAACCGTCTACGTTCGCGAGGGCGACGGCGAGAGGGCTGTGGGCCAGTACCCCGACGCCACCCCCGCCGAGGCCCTCGCCTACTACGAGCGCAAGTACACCGAGCTGAACGGGCAGGTCACCCTGCTCGAGCAGCGCGTGAAGCGGGGCGCCTCGGCGTCCGACGTCGCCAAGACGGTGGCGCACCTCAAGCAGCTGCTGGTCGAGCCCAGCGCCGTGGGCGACGTCGCAGCGCTCCGCACCCGGGTCGACGCCCTCGACAGCACGGTGGGCGAGCTCACCGAGAAGCAGAGCGCCGAGGCGCAGGAGGCGCTGGCCGAGGCCGTCGCGTACCGCACGTCCCTCGTCGTCGAGGCCGAGACCCTCGCCGCGCAGGATCCCGCCCGGGTGCAGTGGAAGCAGGTCACGGCGTCCGTCGACGACATCTTCGCCCGCTGGCAGAAGCACCAGTCCGAGGGGCCCCGCATCCCCAAGGGCGAGGGCAACGACCTCTGGAAGCGCTTCCGGGCCGCTCGTTCGACCATCGACCAGCACCGCAAGGCGTTCTACGCCGACCTCGACGCCACCCACCGCGAGGCACGCCAGCGCAAGCAGGCCCTCGTCGAGGCGGCGGACGGCCTCGCCGCCAAGGGCGCCGACGGCATCCCCGAGTACCGCCGGCTGCTCGACGACTGGAAGCGCGCCGGTCGTGCCGGCAAGAAGTACGACGACGCGCTGTGGGCCCGCTTCAAGCGCGCCGGCGACGTGCTCTACGCGGCCAAGGGCGAGATCGTCGCACAGGACGACGCCGAGTACCAGGGCAACCTGACGCTCAAGCTCGAGCTGCTCGACGAGGCCGAGAAGATCCTCGCGAACGACGACCGGGTCTCCGCCCGCGAGGCGCTGACGACGATCCAGCTCCGCTGGGACGAGATCGGTCGCGTGCCCCGCGACCAGGTGCGTCCCGTCGAGGACCGGCTGCGCAAGGTCGAGTCGCACGTGCGGCAGCTCGACGAGACGCACTGGGAGAAGAACAACCCGGAGCGGAAGGCACGCTCCGAGGGCCTCGCCAGCCAGCTGCAGGACGCCATCACCAAGCTCGAGGACGAGCTGGCGGCGGCCGAGGCGGGCGGCGACGCACGCAAGGTGAAGGACGCCCGCGAGGCGCTCGACGCGCGTCGCGTGTGGCTGGACGCCCTCGGGTCCTGACCCGCTCTTCCCCCGGCACGCTCCGCCCGTCGCTCTCCACAGGAGGCGGCGGGCGGTTCGTCGTCCCGGGCCGTCTCGGGCAAGCTGGGCCGGTGCCACCGACCCTGCCGCGCCTCCTCACCGCCCGCGACCTCCCCGAGGTCGAGCTGCAGGCGGCCGCGCTCGACGGCGAGCTCGTCCGGGTCGTCGACAGCTGGGCGTCGGTGGCCGACCCCGACGACCCGGTGCGCCGCGCCTCGGCCCTCGCCGACGCGTTGGGGACGACCGTCATCGCGGCCCGCGAGACGGCGGCGTGGATCTGGGGAGCGAGGGCCGCGCCTCCCCGTCGGCTCGACGCCGTCGTCCCCTCGTCGGCGCGCCACCACGACGCGGGGCCCGACGTCCGCGTGGGCGAGGTGCTCATCGACGACGACGAGACGATGCGACTCGGGGGTCTACGGGTGACCTCCCCGACCCGGACGGTGCTCGACCTGCTGCGGGGCGACGACTGGTCTGCCGCCGCCGAGCGGCTCGTCCGCACCCTGATGGCCGACCACCAGGTCGACCCGAGGCGCGTCACGGGGCTCGTGCGGCGGCACGGGCGCCTGCCGCACCGTCGCCGGGCTGCGCTGCGCCTGCGGACCCTGGTCGATCCCCTCGTCAGCTGACAGGCCGACGAGGTCCGCCCCGCCGGTGTCAGCCCGCGCTGACCCGGTAGACGTCGTACACGGCGTCGATGCGACGGACGGCGTTGAGCACGCGGTCGAGGTGCGTGGTGTCGCCCATCTCGAAGACGAACCGGCTGATGGCCAGTCGCTCGTTCGACGTCGAGACGTTCGCCGAGAGGATGTTGACGTGGTGCTCGGAGAGGACGCGCGTCACGTCGGACAGCAGGCCGCTGCGGTCGAGGGCCTCGATCTGGATCTGCACCAGGAACACGCTCTTCGACGACGGGGCCCACTCGACCTCGATCATCCGCTCGGGCTCCTGCATCAGGCCCTGCACGTTGTGGCAGGTCGCCTGGTGGACGCTGACGCCCTGGCCGCGCGTGACGAACCCGACGATCTGGTCGCCCGGCACGGGGGTGCAGCACTTCGCCAGCTTGACGAGGATGTCGGGGGCGCCGCGCACGAGGACGCCCGAGTCGCTGTTCCGCAAGGGGCGCGAGACGCCCTTGCTCGGGAACTCGTAATCGCCCTCGACCTCGGTCTCCTGCTGGACGGACGCGACGACCTTCTCGATCACGGACTGGGTCGACAGGTGGCCCTCGCCGACCGCCGCGTACAGGCTCGAGACGTCGTCGTAGCGCAGCTGCGAGGCGACCTCGGTGATGCTGTCCTGGTTCATCAGCTTCTGGAGCGGCAGGTTCTGCTTGCGCATCGCCCGCGCGATCGCGTCCTTGCCCTGCTCGATGGCCTCGTCGCGACGCTCCTTCGTGAACCACTGGCGGATCTTGTTGCGCGCACGAGGGCTCTTGACGAAGCCCAGCCAGTCCTGGCTCGGCCCCGAGTCGGGGTTCTTCGACGTGAAGACCTCGACGACGTCGCCGCTGTTGAGCACGCTCTCGAGCGGGATGAGCCGGCCGTTCACCTTCGCGCCCATCGTCCGGTGGCCGACCTCGGTGTGCACGGCGTACGCGAAGTCCACCGGCGTCGCCCCGGACGGCAGCCCGATCACCTTGCCCTGGGGCGTGAAGACGTAGACCTCCTTCGCGCCGATCTCGAAGCGGAGGCTGTCGAGGAACTCCCCCGGGTCGGCGGTCTCGGCCTGCCAGTCCGAGATGTGGGCCAACCACGCCATGTCGGTCTCGGTGCGGGCGCCCGTCGCGGGGTCGTCCCGACCGCCGTTCATCCGCTGCTTGTACTTCCAGTGCGCGGCGACGCCGAACTCGGCGCGCTGGTGCATCTCGTGGGTGCGGATCTGGATCTCGACCGGTCGTCCCTTCGGGCCGATCACGGTGGTGTGCAGCGACTGGTACAGGTTGAACTTCGGGGTGGCGATGTAGTCCTTGAAGCGGCCGGGGATGGGGTTCCAGCGCGCGTGGATCGACCCGAGGACGGCGTAGCAGTCCCGCAGCGAGCCGACGAGCACGCGGATGCCCACCAGGTCGTAGATCTCGTCGAACTCGCGCCCTCGCACGATCATCTTCTGGTAGATCGAGTAGTACTGCTTGGGCCGTCCGACGACCTCGCCGCGGATCTTCGTCGACTTGAGGTCGGACTTGACGGCGTCGATGACGTTCTGCACGAACTGCTCGCGCTGCGGCGTCCGCTGCCGCACGAGGTTGTCGATCTCGACGTACAGCTTCGGGTGCAGCACGGCGAACGAGAGGTCCTCGAGCTCCCACTTGATCGCCTGGATGCCGAGGCGGTGCGCCAGGGGCGCGTAGATCTCGAGGGTCTCGGTGGCCTTGCGCGACGCGGAGGCGGACTCGACGAAGCCCCATGTGCGGGCGTTGTGCAGGCGGTCGGCGAGCTTGATGACGAGCACGCGGATGTCCTTCGACATCGCCACGACCATCTTGCGGACCGTCTCGGCCTGGGCGCTGTCGCCGTACTTGAGCTTGTCGAGCTTCGTGACCCCGTCGACGAGCATCGCGATCTCGTCGCCGAAGTCGCCCTGCAGCATGGCCAGCGTGTAGTCGGTGTCCTCGACGGTGTCGTGCAGCAACGCGGCCGCGATCGTCTTGGAGCCGATGCCGAGGTCGGCGAGGATCTGCGCCACGGCGACCGGGTGGGTGATGTACGGCTCGCCGCTCTTGCGGAGCTGGCCACGGTGCGCCTTCTCGGCGACGGTGTAGGCACGCTCGATCACGACGAGGTCGGCCTTGGGGTGGTGCATCCGGACGGTCTTGACCAGCCGGTCAACGGCGCCGGCGGGCTGGCTGCGGGAGAAGAGCCGCGGCAGCAACGTGCGCAGCGACGCCGTTCCGCCCTGCTCCGGTGTCGCGGGGGTCTCTCTCGTGGTGATCTCGGTCACGACCGCGCCTCCTCGTCCTCGCCCGTGCGGCACGCGCGTCCTCGGGGAGCGGACGTCGGTGCGTGCACGAGTCGGGACAACGCTACTCGCTCCTGGTCAGTCGACCGACGCCGGCCGTCCGCCGTCGCTGACGACGTCGCCCCGCGCGTCGCGCCAGGCCAGCATGCCGCCCTCGACGTTCACGGCCCGAAGGCCCGCCCGACGCAGCGCGGCCGTGGCGCGCATCGAGCGCATGCCCGAGTGGCACACCACGAGCACGTCGCGGTCGTCGGGGACCTCGTCGACCCGGTCGGCGAGCTCGGAGAGCGGCAACAGCACGGCCTGCGGCGCGTGGCCCTCGTCCCACTCCGGCTGCTCGCGCACGTCGAGGAGGTACGCGCCGTCGCCCACCAGGGCCACCGCCTCCTGCGCGGTCACCTCGGGCATCGAGGAGGCGTCGCCTCCGCCCAGGGGCGCGCTCACGACGTCACCGCCGCGGCCTCGGCCTCGCGGGCACGGTCGGCCCGCTTGCGGTCGTCGCGCTCGGCGATGTCGCTCTCGCCGATCCGCAGGGTCGCGTAGAGCGGCGAGGCGATGAAGATCGTCGAGTACGTGCCGACGAGGATGCCGATGAAGAGGGCCAGCGAGATGTCGCGCAGGGTGCCCGCGCCGAGCACGAAGGCGCCGATGAAGAGGATCGCCGCGACCGGCAGCAGGGCGACCACCGAGGTGTTGATCGACCGGACGAGCGTCTGGTTTATGGCCAGGTTGATCGACTGCCCGAAGGTGCGCCTCGAGCCCTCGCCGTCCTCTGCGGTGTTCTCACGGATCTTGTCGAAGACCACGACGGTGTCGTAGAGCGAGTACCCGAGGATCGTCAGGAACCCGATCACGGCGGCCGGCGTGACCTCGAAGCCGACGATGCCGTAGATGCCGGCGGTCAGCACGAGGTCGTGCAGCAGGGCGGTCATGGCGGCGAGCGACATCTTCCAGGTGCGGAAGTAGAGGGTCATGCCGATGGCCGCGAGGATCAGGAAGATCACGAGGCCCTTGATCGCCTGCGCCGTGATGTCCGCGCCCCAGGAAGCGCCGATGAACGACGACGTCACGCGGTCGGCCGGCACGTCGTAGGCGGTCGCCAGGGCGTCCGCCACGTCGTTCGTCTGCGCCGCCTCGAGCTGCGAGGTCTGGACGCGGATCGTGTCGGAGCCGACCTGGGTCACCCGCGGGTTCGAGCCCGGCGCGACCTCGTCGACCGTCTGGGACGCCACGTCCTGGTCGAGCTCGGCGGGCTGGGCCACCTGGAACTCGGAGCCGCCGGTGAACTCGATGCCGAAGTGGTACCCGCCGCGCAGGAACGGCACCGTGGCGCACAGCACGATCACGATCGCGGCGATCAGGTACCACGTGCGCCGTCGGCCCACGAAGTCGAACGAGCGCGCCCCCGTGTAGAGGTCGTTGCCGAACTTGGAGAAGCTGGCCATCAGCTGTCCTTCCCTTCACCGCGCGCGGAGTCGTCGACCCGTGTGCTCGCGCTCTCAGCCGCCTTGCGTTCGGCGATGGTCTGGCGCTTGGCCGCCTCGCGGCCGCCGGCGCCCTTGCGGGCCGCCGCGGCGACCGGGGTGCGGAACTGCGCACGCCCGCGGTAGACGGCGCCCAGCGCCTTGGGGTCGAGGCCGCTGAACGCGTGGCCCTCGCCGAAGAAGCGGGTGCGCGCGATCAGCTGCAGCATCGGGTGCGTGAAGAGCGCCACGACGATGAGGTCGATGACCGTCGTCAGGCCGAGGGTCAGCGCGAAGCCCTTGACGTTGCCGACCGCCAGGATGAACAGCGTGATCGCGGCGAGGAAGTTCACGGTGTCGGAGGCGATGATCGTGCGGATCGCGCGCTTCCAGCCCGACTCGACGGCGCTCTCGAGGATGCGTCCGTCGCGGAGCTCGTCGCGGATGCGCTCGAAGTAGACGATGAACGAGTCGGCCGTGATGCCGATGGCCACGATCAAGCCGGTCACCCCCGCGAGCGACAGGCGGTACCCCTCTCGCCACGAGAGGATCGCGATCACCAGGTAGGTGAGCAGCGCCGCGATGAGGAGCGACAGCACCGTCACGAAGGCGAGCGCACGGTACTGCACGAGCGAGTAGATGACCACGAGGATGAGGCCGATCAGGCCCGCGATCAGGCCGCTGACGAGCTGGGTCTGGCCCAGCGTCGCGGTGATGTTCTCGTTGCTCTGGACCGAGAAGCTGATCGGGAGGGCGCCGAACTTCAGCTGGTCGGCGAGGGTCTTCGACGAGTCCTGCGTGAACGACCCGGTGATCTGCGCCTGGCCGTCGGTGATGGCGGCGTTGGCCGACGGCGCCGTGATGACCTGGTTGTCGAGCGTCACGGCGAACTGGTTCTGGGGCGCCTGGAGCGCGACGAGCCGCGACGTCACGTCGCTGAACTGACGCGTGCCCTCGCGGTCGAACTCGAGGTTGACGGCCCAGGTGTTCGTGGAGTTGCCCTGGGAGTCGGTGGCGAGGCCGTTGGTGGCGTCGCTGATCTCGCTGCCCTGCACCTCGACGGGGCCCAGGATGAACTTCGACGTGCCGTCGGTGGAGCAGGTGACGAGGGGCTCGTCGTCCCGTGCCGTCGACAGGTCGTTGTCGGCCGCGCACTGGTAGTTCGTGTACTCGTCGGCGAGCTGCTCCGTGATCCAGGCGAGGTCGGAGGCGTTCGTCGGCGACGCGGTGGGCGTCGAGTTGAGGTCGGGGTTCGGCGTGTAGGGCGTGGCCGAGGGGCTCGCCGTCGCGTCGGCGTCGCCGCCGACGGCCGCGTTGCTCACGGCCTCGGTGTAGAGCACCGGGCGGAACGTCAGCTTGGCCGAGGCCTCGATGCGCTCGAGCGTCTCGTTGTCGGGACGGCCCGGGATGGACACGACGATGTTCTGGGCGCCCTGCCGCGTGATCTCCGACTCGGAGACGCCGGCGCTGTCGATGCGCTGGCGGATGATCGTCACGGCCTGGTCGAGCTGCTGGCTCGACACGGACTGGCCGTTGTCGAGCTGCGCGGCCAGGGTGATCTGCGTGCCGCCCTGGAGGTCGAGGGCGAGCTCGGGGACCCAGCTGGCCCCGTCCCACCAGCCGTCACGACCGGAGTCGTTGAGCGCGGTGGCCGTGCCGTTCAGCGCGGCGAGGCCGGCGATGATGACGAGCAACCACGTCAGGGAACGGATGGCCTTCTTGACAGGCGTCGAACGTGCCACGGAGGATCTGCTTTCTCATGGGAGCGCGCGCCCCGTGGGGCGCGCGGCGGCGTCTGGGCCGGGGCGCCCGTCGGTGCCCCGGCTGTCGGCGGGTCAGGCCTTGCGGGGCTCGTCCGTGTCGGTGGCGGCGTCGAGGCGCGTCTCGTCGACCCGCTCGCCGTAGGCCGGCGAGGTGGTGTCGACCACCGTGTCGTCCGCGGTGCGGGCGTCGCCGGCACGGAGGGAGTCGACCTCGTCGGCGTCGGAGACGACGGCGTCGTCGTCGGCCACGACGGGCTCGACGACGCGGCCGAGGGTCTGGCGGTGGACGCGGATGACGGTGCCGGGGGCGACCTCGACCTCGGCGACGTTCGCCTCGTCGTCGATCGAGACGACGGTGCCGTAGACGCCGAAGCTCAGCATGACCTCGACGCCGGGGACGAGCTTCGACTGCAGGTCGGCCTGCTGGGCGTCGCGCTTGCGCTTGTTGCGGAACATGAAGAAGACGAGGACCACCAGGAGGAGGATCATCACGACTGTTGTGGCGTCCATGAGGAACTGCCTTTCGGAGCTAGAGGGATGGGCGGCTGAGGCGGGGGTGAGGGTGCCTCGTGCCGACTGGCCTGTCGGCGATCATAGTTCATCGCCGAAGAGGGTCCCCGTCGCCGGGTCGGCCAGGCCGAAGTGCCGCCACGCCTCGGGCGTCGCGACACGGCCCCGGGGCGTGCGGACGAGCAGCCCGATGCGCACGAGGAACGGCTCGACGACCGACTCGACCGTGTCGGCCTCCTCTCCGACCGAGACGGCCAGCGTGCTCAGGCCCACGGGGCCGCCCCCGAAGCGCCTGAGGACGGTGGACAGCACCTCGCGGTCGAGCCGGTCGAGCCCCAGGTCGTCGACGTCGTAGAGGCTGAGGGCCGCGCGCACGGTCTCGAGGTCGGCGTCGCGTCCGTGCACGAGGGAGTAGTCGCGGACGCGGCGCAGCAGGCGGTTCGCGATGCGGGGGGTGCCGCGGCAGCGGCCCGCGATCTCGGCCAGCGCGTCGCCCGAGACGGGGATGCCGAGCAGGGAGGCGGCCCGCCGCAGCACCTCGGTGAGCTCGTCGGCGTCGTAGAACTCGAGGTTCGCGGTGAAGCCGAACCGGTCGCGGAGCGGGTTGGGCAGCATGCCGCTGCGCGTCGTCGCCCCGACCAGGGTGAACGGCGAGAGCTCGAGCGGGATGCTCGTCGCGCCGGCGCCCTTGCCGACCATGATGTCGATCCGGTAGTCCTCCATGGCGAGGTAGAGCATCTCCTCCGCCGAGCGCGCCATGCGGTGGATCTCGTCGATGAAGAGGACCTCGCCGGGCACCAGCGCCGAGAGCACGGCCGCGAGGTCGCCGGCGTGCTGGATCGCGGGGCCGGACGACATGCGGAGCGGGCGGCCGCTCTCGTGGGCGACGATCATCGCGAGCGTGGTCTTGCCCAGCCCGGGGGGCCCGGCCATGAGGATGTGGTCGGGGGTGCGGCCCTGCATCGAGGCCGCCTTGAGGAGCAGCTCGAGCTGGCCCCGCACCTTCTTCTGGCCGACGAACTCGTCGAGCGAGGTCGGTCGCAGCGCTCCCTCGAACGCGAGCTCCGCCTCGGACTCGACGACGGGCCGCGTGAGGTCGTCGCTCACGCGCGCGCGCCCAGCGACTTCTGCGGCCCGAGGTGGCCGAGGGCCGCCCGCAGCAACAGCGGCACGGCGACGGCGACGTCGGGACCGCGGTCGGCGACGACCGAGTCGATGGCGGCCTGCGCCTCTTTCTCGGACCAGCCCAGCCCGACCAGGGCGGTCAGCACGTCGGCCGACGTCGAGGAGGCGGCGGTCACCGTGGGCGCGGAGGCCCGGACGTCGAGCTTGCCCGTCAGCGACAGCACGATGAGCTTCGCGGTCTTGGGGCCGATGCCCGACACGCGCCGGAACGGGGCGTCGTCGTCGTCGGCGACGGCCTGCGCCACCAGGGCAGGCGTGAGCGTCGACAGGACTCCCTGCGCCGACTTGGGGCCGACGCCCGTGACGCTGCGGAGCAGGTCGAAGACCTCGAGCTCCTCGAGCTCGGCGAAGCCGAACAGCGAGAGGTCGTCCTCGCGGACGATCAGCGTGGTGAACAGCTGCAGGGTCGTGCCGGGCGACGCCGTGAGGGCGAGCTGCGGGGTGACGCCGACGCGGAGGCCCACTCCCCCGACCTCGACGACGACGCTCGTGCCGGAGGCGGACAGCACGGTGCCGCGGACGCTCGAGATCATCTGCCCAGCCTAGGAGTCCGCGCCGACTTCTCCGCCTCGCGCCACGCCTTCTGCGCGGCCGTGAGGCCTCCGCCGGAGGGCGCCGAGGGGACGCCGCCGCGACGCCACGCGTGGCAGATCGCGAGGGCCAGCGCGTCGGCCGCGTCCGCCGGCTTCGGCACCTCGGCGAGGCCGAGCAGCCGGGCGACCATGGCGCCGACCTGGGCCTTGTCGGCGGAGCCGTACCCGGTCACCGCCGCCTTGACCTCGGACGGCGTGTGCATGGCGACGGGCACGGACCGCTCGGCAGCGGCCCGCAGCGCGAGACCGCTCACCTGGGCCGTGCCCATGACTGTCGACAGGTTGTTCTGCGCGAACACGCGCTCGATCGCCATGGCGTCGGGCCGGTGCTCGTCGACGAGCTGCTCGATGCCGCGGCCGATGGTGAGGAGGCGCTGCTCGAGGGGCATGTCGGCGGGCGACCGCACGACGGTCACCGCGACGAGCGTGGCCCGGCGGGTGGCGTCGACCTCGACGACCCCGACCCCGCAGCGGGTCAGGCCTGGGTCGATGCCGAGCACCCGCAGCGTCACCGGGTCAGTCGTCGTCGTCGTCGAGCACGGCCTGGACGTCGGCGGGGACGTCGTAGTTCGCGTAGACGTTCTGGACGTCGTCGTCGTCGTCGAGCGCGTCGACCAGGCGGAACACCTTGCGGGCGGTGTCGGCGTCGACCTCGATCTTGAGGCCGGGGACGAACTCGACGTCGGCGGAGTCGTAGTCGATGCCCGCCTCCTGGAGGGCCGAGCGGGCCGGCACGAGGTCGGACGGCTCGGTCACGATCTCGAAGCCCTCGCCGCGGTCGGTGACCTCTTCGGCGCCCGCGTCGAGGACGGCCGAGAGGACGTCGTCCTCGGTGAGGCCGTCGGTCTTCATGACCGCGATGACGCCCTTGCGGCTGAAGTTGTAGGCCACGCTGCCCGGGTCGGCCATGGTGCCGCCGTTGCGCGACATGACCGTGCGGACGTTGGCCGCCGCCCGGTTCTTGTTGTCGGTGAGGCACTCGATGAGCAGGGCGACGCCGTTCGGGCCGTAGCCCTCGTACATGATGGTCTGGTAGTCGACGGACTCGCCGCTGAGGCCCGCCCCGCGCTTGATCGCGCGGTCGATGTTGTCGTTGGGGACCGAGGTCTTCTTGGCCTTCTGGACGGCGTCGACGAGCGTCGGGTTGCCGGACATGTCGGCCCCGCCCTGCTTCGCCGCGACCTCGATGTTCTTGATGAGCTTGGCGAACGACTTGGCGCGGCGGCTGTCGATGACGGCCTTCTTGTGCTTGGTCGTTGCCCACTTGGAATGCCCGGACACGGTGCTCCTCACTTCCGGTTGACGATCCGGACCATCCTACCGGCCGGGCCGCCGCCGGGCAGCCCGCCGGCGGCCGCCGCGCCGGGGACGGGCCCGCGGAGGCGCGGGTCGCGTCAGCGGGCCGCCCAGGCGCGCGCCTTGTCGAGGAACCGCGCGTGGAACCGCAGGTCGGCGGTCATCTCGGGGTGGAACGAGGTGCCCATCAGGTTGCCCTGCTCGACCGCGACGACCCGGCCGTCGTCGAGGACGCCCACGGCCGTCGCACGAG
>Ga0265797_10003337_pt1 | contig 25794 bp, 20 predicted proteins | sample P2T30metagenome_FD_192433 | JGI IMG/M metagenome (GOLD analysis project Ga0265797, IMG submission 192433) | Plant litter microbial communities from East Loma Ridge, Irvine, California - P2 T30 | ecosystem: Environmental > Terrestrial > Plant litter > Unclassified | place: USA: California... | reverse complement strand
GGCCGACACACTATTTCTCTTGACAACATTTATGATTCGAAATACCAACCCGAAATCCTCAGCCGCGACGCGCTCCGCTGCTTGGATTTGTATGACTGGTTCGCACAGGTATGCGTAGGATTTGCGCAAAGAGTGCGGATGGATGGCATTAGAGACTGCAAGAGATGTCGGACAATCATGCGAGAGTCGAAATTGTGCCGCCCATGGCGTTGGCCTGGAATTGGAAGTATCCTTTTATCACACTTTCGTGGAACCAACTTCCTATTCTACATCCACAACTGCGTCCCGCGGCTTTGGAAAGTTCGTCGGGAAATCTCAACCTTGGAGGATGAGCAGATCTCGAGGCATGTATATCCCAATGCCTCTGCAGAAACGCCACGGTAGTCGAGTCTTGCCCTGCCTCAGCAACTGTATGCTGTGGCGCACAGAATCTTGTCGATCTAGTCGTTGGTTCTAAAATGTGAACCTACACGTTTGCCCTCAAGCTTGCCTGCTACGAGATTGGACAGTCTATCATATACTTCGACAAACAATGCTAATACGCCTTGAGACATACATGCTTCAGGTAGCCTCCAAACGCGCCACAATGTCTGGACCGTCAGCCGTCAACGAGAATGCCGAGCCAACTGGTCGATCCGAATGGCATAAAACAAGGCAGACTTCGACGTCTTTCGAACGGATGATTCACTCTGCAAAGACGAGCCCAAAACATGCACTTCTCTTCAGCTTCAGTCGTCGCAACTCTTGCACTCTTGTCACCTTTGACCGCAGCTGCCAACGTCGGCCGCGCAGAGATCGAGGCACGCGACAATGTCGCTGCCTGCAAGGCTATTCTGATTGCCCTCAAGGCCTCTCAGTTCTGTAGCTCCTTTGTCCCAATCAAAGATGTCACTTCTACAGAGACCAAGACTACTGGCACGCCTGGGTACACAAAGGTCACCGTTACCGCTGCTTGCACGACGGGCCACAAGAAGAAGAAACGAGGATCAGTGACCTTTGCTGTGCCAACGACAACCCCTTCAACAAACCCGGCTGCACCCTCAACCACTACCAGAGTTACTACGACGTCGTCAACCACGCGTGGAGCTTCTACGACTACTTGGCTTCGAAATGCACGATTAAAGGCGTACAGCCCCAAATCGCCAGCTTCGGCTGCTCAGTCATCAAAGAGGCTTGCACAGGCTTTGTTAAGCCTAAGACGGTCAAGGTAAGCGTTTCGACACTGTCTTTTCATGATGAATTTCTTGTGGATGCATGATTTGAAGAGTTGCTATGCTGACAGTCCGCCTATGGACTTACACCAATGTTCCTGCGACGCCTCGTACGGATAAAGTGACCGTTACGCCAACATGTAGTACGACTCCGAGCACGACCCCGAGCACGACTCCAAGCACGACTCCATCAACTACTCCATCAACTACCCCCTCAACTACTACCGCATCTACTACAGTGAGATGATCTTCCCCATCTCAAGTTCCAATACTGACCAAGACAGAGCTCAAGCGCGCCCGCGCCGGTGCCGACAACTTGCACTTTCGCGCAGGAACTCGCATGTGATAATGGTTGTGTCTGTGCGGTCTCGACTGCTGGGATAGCCTTGTGCATCGACTTTCTCGCATGTGGGAAAACATGCACGACAGACGCAGAGTGCCAAAGCCAGGGTTATGCATCGTGTGCATATGGCACAGACTACTGCGCAAACACTCGGGTATGTGTCGCCGGTGACTCCTGTAATCAGCCTTCGAAGAGGTCGCTTGCGGGAAAAGAGCTCTCGAAGGTTATGAGCTCAGGCCGGAAGGTGGCCAAAGCCCGTAAGGACTAAGGGTTCAGGTATGTAAGCTCGTTCACACTGCTGGGTTCGGGGAGGATACGCTGGTGCTTCGTACACATCACACTCTTTATGCAGCTGACTGGGACTTTGGAATATGATTTATTGTTCTCGTAACAAGGAACTCGTTTCTTTTGCATCCCCTGTAGATGGGTCGGCGGCGAGAGGCTGCTGCGCTGGAAGGGTTTCTGGTACTGTCAATTAAGAATTATGCTGTGGACTGCCATGCTTCTATCGCCACACAGACGCGCGGAGCATGGCGGTGGCGACGGCCATGTTACCCACTTATCGCAATCATACCCTCAGAAGACCATATGCACTACTTGCTTGCCAGCTTGGAGAAGGCGGGGCTATGTCGCTGCCGTGCAGAGTGGACTTTTGGTAGGTAAGTAATGACAGCAAATACACTACCTCGGTGGAAATGAGTGGAAGCATGCATGCAGGTGCATGTGGATACATGCGAGGCCCGTCGTTAGCGTTGGGCATGCTGCAACCAATGATGTGTACTTTCATTATGCAAGATGCCGACTGCTCGTCTGAAGACGTGAGGTCGAAATCCTCTGACGCAAGATTAGCGCCGGGAATTCCGCAGCCAATCAGCGTGAAATGTGCTTTGCCGCTGGTAGCAGCACGGGCATCTCAATATCAGACTCAAGTGAGGAAGGTGCGAGCTGTTCACTGTTGTTTGCGAGGAAGGCGCGACCCAGCTGTTTGTTTGTGAAAGTTGTTCGGGGAACAGCGATAAGCGATAAGCCGACGCGATAAGCGATAAGGCACTAGCGTCTCGGCTAATGAATCGCTTCGGCGACCTGCGTCACATCTCTAAGACAATACATTGTGCACCACTCGACTTTGATACTCACTTCTCCTTCCATGGCTACTCTCAGAGCACGGTCAGTCTTTGGCGCAACGTCGCCTAGACTGTCGTCAGCATGCTTTCATTCATACACAGCCAGGCCATTGGTCTCTAGAGCATCACAATGGCAACGGCGATGCTTCCAAACCGCACCCCAAGTGAGCAGCATACCCGACTTCGCCTTCGCCTTTGAGTAAGTTGAGATATATCACAAGTTCACTACAATTTCAGTCTAACAAAGTACCGCAGTATCGACGGCGTCCTCCTTCGATCGTCCACCCCAATCCCAGCCGCACGCGAAGCACTCTTGTACCTCCAACAACAACGCATACCCTTCATCCTTCTCACCAATGGCGGCGGCAAATCCGAGGAGGAACGCGTAGCTGAAGTTTCCGAGAAGCTTCAAGTTTCCATGGACAAGAGCATGTTCGTACAATCACACACTCCATTCGCGGAGATGACCGACTTGTTCGACAAGACCGTTCTGGTAGCAGGCGGCGATGGCGACAAGTGCGCTACTGTAGCGCGTGGATATGGATTCAAGAACGTCGTGACACCTGCGGATATCGTCGTAGCACACCCTGAGATCTGGCCTTTCGCGAAGGTGTTCAAGGACTACTACGAGTCATTCGCAAACCCGCTGCCCAAGCCTATTGATCCGAACAACAAGGCGAACAGCCTCAAGATCGACGCCATGTTCGTCTACAACGATCCTCGTGACTGGGGTCTTGACGCTTCGATCATCCTCGATCTTCTGCTCTCCGAGCGCGGCATCCTCGGAACCCTCTCCTCCAAGAACGGCGACAAGTCACTCCCCAATAATGGCTACTTGCAAAACTCACAACCACACCTGTACTACAGTAACCCGGACCTCTGGTGGGCAGCCAAATATCACCTCCCCCGCCTAGGCCAAGGCGGCTTCCGCGAAGCCTTCGCCGGCCTCTGGGCCGCAACAACCGACAACGCAGCGCTCGAGAAGACGGTCATGGGCAAACCCTACCAGCCCACGTACGAATTTGCCGAGCGCTTGCTGCGCAAATACCGCAAGAACTTGTACAGTTCTGTCGGGCTTAACGATCCGCTCAGGCGTGTATACATGATTGGTGATAACCCTGAGAGTGATATTCGTGGCGCGAACGGCTACCGTAGCCCGTACGGAAGTGAGTGGCGCAGCTGCTTGGTTGAGACGGGCGTGTATGCTGGTGGTGAACACTCGGAGGGCGCCAAGCCGGATGTTGTGAGCAAGGACGTGGGAGAGGCGGTAAAGTGGGCTTTGAAGGATGCTGGGTGGCAGTGACGCGGGTGTGATGATTGGGAAGGAATGAAGAGAAGAATTATACACGATACAAAAGGTTACAACAAAGACATAGACGAGGCTTCAGAGTCACACCGCTGTATATACTGCAATTGCAAAAGACTATCACAAAGTACTCGCATTAAATATTACTTCCACTCGTCCTCAACCACCCTTTTACCATTCTGTGCCGACCACTCAGCTTTATCTTCCGACCTCCCCCAAGACAATCTCACTGCTCCATATCTCACCCGTGCCAACCACTTCATCGCCAATACTCACACTCACTCTCCGCCAGCTCGCATTACATCTGCACAGCAAAAGCCACCGCACCAACAGCAACCGCCGCCAAAACCGGCATCTCCCTGCGCACTCCAGCATTAGCAGTCTGCTCCACAACCGGCGCACTCGTAGTCCCCGACCCAGCACCAGCATTCGAAGCAGTAGCATTCGGCGCCGCAGTCACAAGCCCCGCAGCAACAAAGCTCGTAGTCTGCGTCAGCTCGCTGTAAATCGACGTCTCCGGCTGAATGCCAGACGTGAACGGCACAACCGGCGGAAGGCTCACAGCGTCGTCGGCGGTGTTATCGCTGGGCGCGGCGTCGGGGGTGGCAGGGTTGAGGACCTCGTCGATGACGTGCAGGACGCCGTTCTCGAGCAGGATGTCTGCGTTGATGACGCGGGCGGCGTTGACGAAGACGGCGCCATCGGCGCTGATGGTAATGTCGAGTTCTTCGCCGTTGAGGGTGGGCAGTCTGGTGTTGTTGGCTAGAGTGGTGCTGTAGCCGACTGTGCCTTGGACGACGTGGTATTGGAGGATCGAGCCGAGTTCGGAGTCGGTGGCGGTGAAGTTGCTGGCGGCGAGGCGCTGGAAGGCGTCGTTGTTTGGGGCGAAAATTGTGATGTCGGAGAGGTCTTCGAGGGGTGCGACGAGGTCGGCTTGGGTTGCGGCGCCGGCGAGGGCGGTGAAGTTGCCTGCGATTAGGGTGGCGGAGACGCTGAGGGGGATAATGAGGAGCTTGTCGATGATGTGAATGACTCCGTTGTCGAATTCGAGGTCCTGCATCTTGGTTAGTGCGGCTGATTCGTGCACATATCGAAAAGAGAATAGACTGACAGCAACAACCACCTGGCTCGTAGATTTGATACCGCTGGTGACGATCGCATTTCCTTCTTCGTCGAGGCCCACAGAGACGACCTGTCCGCCCGTGACATTGCTGCCGCTGACTTCGCCATCCAAGACAATGCCAGAGTAGTTGAGGTAACTCGGCACGAACTGAGGGATTTCCTTGATATCCGCCGCCTTGACAACACCCTTGAATAGGTGGTATCTCAAAATCTGCTCGATGAGTCCAGGATCGACGGCAGCTTGTTCGATGCTGAAGATGCCACCCTCAGCAACGATGTTGGCGAAAGCATCGTTGCTGGGTGCAAAGAGCGTGACCTTCTCCTGCGAGGCGAGGAATTCGGTGGTGTTTTGGACCTGGCCGAGCAGTCCGACGAGCGTGGAGAGCGTTTCTTGGCCCGAGAGGACTGTTGCGAGATCCTGCGCCGTGGCGAAGGCAGTGGCAGATGCTGCCAGGAGGATGTTGTTGAGATGCATTTTGCGGGAAGTTCAAGGTAAGCTTTTGTGGGCGAGTCTGTTGTTCTGCTGCTTGATTCTGCTGTTTGAGAATTCAAGTCTCAGGACATCTGAATACCCCTTGGTTTTATATGTCGTGAAACTCGTATTGGGCATACATTGTCGTCCTGTTGCTGGTATGTTTCGATTAATCTAATGTATGACCTCAGTATCGACTGTTTTCGTACGAGAAATCTGTCTCAGCCACCGCGAATACGAGCAAATCGACCATGTTCACAGGAGATTGGGAAGGAGCAATAGGACTTCATGGGTAGTGTTGCATCTGTATGCGGTCTCGATTTGCCGTTTCGGCCTGAGGTTGCCGCAGTCAGCACGATATGAGGTAGACCGCCTGGAAGCGAGCGGAAACTGCCGCTTAGGTCTGTACGTGGTGGTGGCTTAGGTGGTATAGGTGAGGTGGGCGCAGTGCATACAGTTGATAGTACCAATGGCACGTGCTCGACACGGTCGAGTTTCGCCGTACGCTCTGACTTTGAAGGATCGTATCCCTGTATCAAAAGCAAAGCCCATTGGTAGTTTGGCGAATGTGAATCCTACCTTGGCTAGACTGCTCATTGGGCATGCATAAGTCAGCATGCGTGGTAGCGGCCCAATTAGCAGTCTGCGCTTGATCGATGGTCTACATAGTATAGCATTAATTTGCCAGTGTGTGCATAACAGATTCGCTTCCAGTTCGCGTTTGCATCAAGTCGGCTTTGGCAGGGAAGGACATGAGTATTTCCCATGCCGATTCGCAAGAAAGACGAGATCGCGACTTCGTCAATCTCTCACCGCTGCTGACGATTGGCCCTGCTAGCAGATATTCCGTTTGTCTGTGCATGTTCGAAAGTAAAGGCGGATCGGTTTGATAGAGTAGGTAGGCTACGCTGTCGATACAGTGTCAATTGGAATGCCTCGCAGACCTGCCTGGAAAACCAAAGTAGCACTTCTTGTCGCCTGGGTACTTGTTGAAATTGCATGATCCATGTTGTTGAGGATGGAAATATTTACAATGCAGAGCTCCTTCCACAATAGATGTACTGTACTCTGACGCCTGTGCAAAGCCGCTGCCGATATGCGATAAGAAATAAGCTTTGCGATAAGCCGGCACACCTTCCTTGCCTCATCAAAAGTGGGACAGACCCTTCATGGCTTGCGAGAAAGTTATCGAGATTCGAGATTCGAGATTGTAAGAGCAAGAGCTCGACTTTGGCTTATTTCACTCGTTCACAAACAAATCCTCGCCTCGAATTCGCTGCTTAATCCCTCGCCCGAAACAACGCTTGAAGACTCATAGTCGCAGCCGGAATACTCACCATCAACCACACGGCGGCTCGCTGCCACCAACTCATCTCACGATGCCTAAAATCCTCCGCTCCAAAGATGCCACTTCTGGCGTGACCAAGAACGACCCATACGCCGGCGCGAAGTCGCGCAAAAACGACAAGTCCGCCGCAGCCCACAATGTCTTCAAGATGAACAAGGACCTCGGTCAGCATATCCTCAAGAACCCCGGTGTCGCGCAAGCGATTGTGGACAAGGCCGAGCTCAAGCAGAGCGACATCGTTCTCGAAATCGGTCCTGGTACCGGTAACTTGACCGCGCGCATTCTGGAGAAGGCGAAAAAAGTCATTGCGATCGAGCACGATCCTCGCATGGCGGCAGAAATCACAAAGCGTTTCCAAGGAACACCGTACGCGAAGAAGCTGGAGCTCATTCTTGGAGATGCCGTCAAGATGCCAGAGTACCCGTACTTTGACGTGTGCATTTCCAACACACCCTACCAGATTAGTTCGCCTTTGACTTTCAAGCTGCTGGCCACGAGCCCTGCGCCAAGGAGCTGCGTGCTCATGTTTCAGAGAGAATTTGCTATGCGCTTGTTCGCAAAGCCCGGAGAGAAGCTATACTCGAGATTGAGTGTGAATGCACAGATGTGGTCAAAGATCGACCATGTGATGAAGGTCGGCAAGAACAACTTCAACCCGCCTCCGCTTGTGGAGAGCAACGTGGTGAGGATCAGGCCGAAGAACCCCAGACCTCAGGTCAGCTACGATGAGTGGGATGGGCTTCTCAGAATTTGCTTCGTGAGGAAGAACAGAGTGTTGCGCAGCGGCTTCTTGGGTACTGCCAGTGTGATGGAGATGATCGAGTCAAATTACCGCACATACTGCGCACAGAACGACATTCCTCTTGAGGACGGCCCATCGGATAATGTGGACGCTGAGATGGATGACGATGTGGACATGGGTGCTGAGGACGATGCAATCATGGACGTTGATGACGACGAGGACGTTCCCGCATTCTTCAAGGAGGAGGCAGACAAGAGGGCGAAGAAGCTCGAAGGCAACCCCAACAGGAAAAGGAAGGGCAAGGTGTACGAGCTGGTCCGGGCCAAGGTGAAGAAGGTACTGGAGGACGACACCCAGTTGGCCGACAAGAGAGCTAGGCTGTGTGACGAGGGCGACTTCCTTGCCATGCTCTACGCTTTCAACCAGGAGGGCATTCACTTCACTTAGGCTAGTGTAGAGTTGCTGCACTCGCTGAAGGGAGGCCGCCGCTTCATGATGCATGAGATACCCAATTTCGATAGAAGGTTGTTCAGAGTGAATAAAAGAATGACATCCGTACATCTGTTTCCCCATGGTCAACGTGCTGCCAAACCGCCATGATATTTCTGGTCAAATGTTGTCTCACAGACTTGCAAGATTAGCCTACATCTTCCTGGTATTCGTTTCGAGTTGTCTTATTTATAGAAGTTGATCTCGTCCCTGGAAACGAAACGCAGCTCAAGTTTCACCCCTCACAACAATACGTCAGCGCCCGCCAGCTGCAGGCATCAAGGTTTCATCTTTATGTTGCCTACTGCGCTCTTCAAAAGCGTTCTGTCAACACACTGACATTTAGCTTCTTCACCTTTCTTCACACTACTCTTGGAAGCTCAACAACATGTCGATCACTTCAGGTAAGACATTACATGTACCCTGCTGAAGCACTACATCATTACGCTGGGGGAAAAGCACATGGGCACAACTTCTCCAAAGGACATGTAAACATATGCCCCCATGGAACTCACAAATGCTCCGATATCCTCTTGAACAAACATGAGCAGGGCGCAATGCCTTATATTTACCTCTAAGCAAGATACTAACACCTTCTTCTAGAGGCCATCTGGGCCCCGACCCCTACAACCCTCCGTGGCTCACCGACACCCTTGTCCTCAGACAGCAAAGGCGAACGCATCGCCTACGCAAACAACAAGTCCATCTTCGTGCGCTCCATTGACAACCCCTCCGTCTCAAAGCAATACACCGCCCACACCGCCCAGACAACCGTCGCCCGCTTTTCGCCCAGCGGCTTCTACATCGCCTCCGGCGACGTGACCGGTTCCGTGCGCGTCTGGGACAGCATCGGCGCCGAGAACACCAAGGGCGAATATCACATCATCGCCGGCCGCATCAATGACATCGCGTGGGACGGCGACAGCCAGCGCATCATCGCTGTCGGCGACGGCAAGGAGCGCTTTGGACACTGTATCACGGCCGACTCGGGCAACTCGGTGGGCGAGATTAGCGGACATGCCAGCCAGATCAACTGCGTGAGCATTAGGCAGCAGAGACCGTTGCGGGCGGCGACGGGCTCGGACGACACCAGTTTGGTGTTTTTGCATGGCGCACCGTTCAAGTTCAATACCAGTGTGAGAGGAAAGCACGACAAGTTCATCTACGGCACGCAGTTTAGCCCGGATGGCAGTGCGCTGGTGAGCGTGGGAAGTGACAGGCGGATTTGGCTTTATGATGGCAAGACGGGCGAGCCGACGAAGCAGATTGGCGAGGGCGAGCACAAGGGGTCGATCTTTGGCGTGTCGTGGGCGCCGGACAGCAAGAGGCTGGCGACGTGCTCGGGAGACCAGACGGTCAAGGTGTGGGATGTTGAGAGCGGTGCGTGCGTGCAGAGCTGGCGCATGGGTGGTGATGGTGTTTCGGTGCCAGACCAGCAGGTTGGTGTGACTTGGCCTGCGGGCAGGAGCGATGGTTTGATCATCTCGCTCGATCTTGAGGGCAACTTGAACTACTTCCACGTTGACAAGGCTGAGGGCCCCGTCAAGGTTGTGCGTGGACACCAGAAGGCCATCACTTCTGCGGCCTCAGCTCCTGGCAGCGGATCACTCGTCACAGGCTCCTACGAAGGCAGGGCACGCAGCTGGGACCTCAAGACCGGCGCCGCCGACCTCGTCGACGGCGAAATGCACTCCAACCAAGTCTCCGGCCTCGCAGCTGGCAATGGAAGAGTCTACTCTGTTGGCTGGGATGACAGTCTTCGCACCACCGACGTAGCACAAAAGAGCTTTATTGGTGGCACCGTGAAGACCGCTGGCCAGCCCAAGGGCGTTGCCGTAGCCACCGCAGGTGGCAAAGAATTCACCATCGTCGCCTCCACCGCCGGCCTACACATCTACTCCGAAGGCCAACAAGTCAGCGACCTCGCCCTGCCCTCACCACCCACCTGCGTCGCCGCCAACACCAGCGGCCTCGTCGCCAGCGGCGCCGACGACAAAACCGTCCGAATCTACAGCCTCACTTCCTCCGGCAGCCTAACCGAACTCACAACCCTCAAAGACGCCACCTCCCCCATCTCCGCCCTCTCCTTCTCCCCCTCGGGCACCCACCTCGCCGCAGGCCTCAGCAACGGCAAAGTCTTCGCCTACTCCTCCTCCAGCCCCGAGACCTGGAAACTCGAGACAAACCGCTGGTCCGCGCACACCGCGCGCGTCACCTCGCTGTGCTGGTCGCCCGACGGTACCAAGGCTGTTTCAGGCAGTCTGGACACGAACGTGTGCATCTGGAGCTTGGCGAACCCGGGTGGGCGCGTCAAGGCGACGAATGCGCACAAGGAGGGCGTGGGCGCTGTGGTGTGGGCTGAGGATGGCAGGGTGGTGAGCGCTGGTGCGGATGCGGCGGTGAAGGTGTGGAAGGTTGAGGGTGTCGCGTAGGAGGCGAAGGAATGCGTTTAGTGAGGTATGTATAGAGGATAGAATGATGTCGATAGGTCGATGTGCCATTGGTTTGGTAAAGAGTTTGTATGAGCCGTGATCATTCTGATTGAGATCAGTTTGTATCTTTTACTGCCCTACTTCAGGTATCGCCTATGTGTGATGTCGATGAAGCGGTGGCATTGCCTGCAACGATTCAAATAGCCCTACTTCAAGGAGCTCTCAGGCAGTGCTAAGAAAGAGAAAGATGTCCATTCGCGGAAGCATACTTCGGAGATACGACTTGCAGACTATACACAATGCGCACGAATGGTTCGAGCGACCATCAAGAATACACCAGCAACTCTCCTAGCTCTTGCGCCACGAACCGGTGGTCGCAGTTCTCGCTCTGGTGTTAATCTACTCGATGTTGGCCAATTCCACAGCTCTTAGCCGAATGTGGTTCCGAAGTTGCCGCATCTGGACCAAATGTCTGGCTCTCGACGTCCTCGATGAAGAATCGTGGGTCGACGGCTATTTCGGTGAATAAACGCTGCCCCAAAATAACGTCTCCCATCTATGGCCCACGCGGTGCGGGTGGCTATGAAGCATGGGCTTCGAGGAGCCTTTGTTTAGAGGCAACACCGTGGGGCTAGAGAACCCAGCGCTCCACAGGAAAGCGCACGATGTATGACACGCGTTGAACAATCAAGCGTAATCGCTTGATATTGCATGTATGCGTCGTCTGGACGCAGCGTTATGCTGAAAGCTCAAACCGCCCAGAGCCTCGGATCCATCGTGAGGTGTTCACCGCTTCACGTCAACTGGTTGTTTTCTACGGAGCATTGCAAATGATCACCTGATGACGAGCGGTAAGCATTTTGAACTGGCCGTGGGCGATCTTCTACCCTAGCATCATGCACAGCATCGCGCTGCCATCATACGTTGTCGTCTCTGAGCAAGAAGAAGCCTGGCATCATAGCCTTGGTTTGTAGCCACGGACTTTGCTCTGACGCTCCGGCAAGAAAGACGTCCACTGAATGCTATAGCTGGGGCTTCAATATTATAGCTAGCTACTCTAGACTGTAAACGGTAAATGCAACCAAGTCTTAGTGCCTACGCTAGTGGCCTGCATGGTATCGTCCCACGACGCACAAGCTGTGGAATCATTGCACGATTGACAAGTCGAGAGCAATTGGCAAAGGGGAGCTGATGGAACGATGATCAATTCCGCAGAAAGCGTATACGGAGCAGTACTTGGTATGATGTTGGGAATGAATATGGCGGCAATTGTTGTCCTAATGAGAAGAGTCTTCCCCATTGGAGTTCTGCTATACGACTCCAGTGGCTGCATGTATTATATCGTGACGTGGCAATCGGTGAATCCTTCGGCCTCTTTTGCAGATCTTAGTTGGGATGCTTTATGCACTACCTCATCCTACTTTCATGCATTTGATAGAGTCAAAGCCTCTGCATGTGATGGACGAAACAACGAGTCTACGTGGCTGCCGAGAAATGCATGCAACGTGATGGAGTGACCTGTCAACATGGAGAGATTGAGGCATCAAAAGCATAGATAGCTTCGGCGTCCCTTCGAGACTCAACGCCTCAACCGTACTCATCACAGCCTCCGCTATCAGTCACATCGAAGCTCTTCCAACGACCTCTCAGTCACCATGGTAAGTCACCAGATCTCCAAACGCCCATTCTTAACAAACACGGCTGACCCGCACCCAAGGCCACCAACCAAAAAGACGTCATCGCCGTCCTAAACGACCTAATCGAATACTCCAAAGACGGCGAAAAGGGCTGCAAAGAAAGCGCAGAAGACGTCAGGAACCCCGAACTGAAAGCCTTTTTCGCCCAACGATCAGCAGCTTGCGCAACAGCCGCAAGCGAACTTCAAGCAGAAGTCCGACACCGTGGCGGCGATCCGGAGACATCGACATCTGTCACTGGGGATTTGCACCGCGGTTGGGTCGATCTCAGATCAATGGTGACCGGCAAGGATGACGAGGCTGTTCTCAACGAAGTGGAGCGCGGCGAAGACCATGCTTTGAAAGCGCACCGCGAAGCTCGCGAAAAGTTGGTCAAACTTGGCCTGACCGCCACGGACACGGCCTACGCTCTCGTGGAGAGACATCTGCAAGCGGTTCAGAGAAACCACGACGAGGTCAAGGCCTTGCGTGACGCGAGCAGGGCTCGGAGTTAGGAGTTCAACATTTGAGTGCTATATAGCCCAATCGTACTTGTCAAGCGAGCCGATCTGAAAACGTGTTTCTTCCCTTCTTTTTCTTGTTCTTCTCACAGCGATTTGGTTACCATGTCTTCTGGAAGCAGAGGGACGCGTAATTTGTGTGCGGACCGATTGCTTTCCTGTCGAGTTTTGCCAGCACAGTCTTGCTGATTCGCCCACTGGCGGCCTTTCTTGCCGTATTTCTGCGTTCTGTAAAGCAGAACGTGCCACACCAGGACAAATGCTGAAAAGCTGAAGTGGGGTCGTCTTTGAGACTTCTTAAAAGCATTTCTCTTTGGTATCCGAGCGTGTGAATTTTGGACCTTTGCATTGCATTATAAATGATTCTTTTTCTGTACGTGTGCAATCGCAGGTACAAGGAAGAGAAGAAAGAAAAAAGAGGAAAAGAACATTCACCAGTTCCGGGTATACACAACCGTTCCGTTCATCCTACCGCCGTCCCTCCTCCTTCTATGTTTTGGTGTATCGATCCTCGTCTGTTCCCGGTCGTGGAGATTTGCAAGAAAGCTCACAATCGTGACCTTAGGTATGAGAGGCTCGAACAACAGGCTCAACAACCTGTAGGCTCGGCGTGAGATGAAGAGCCCGTCGGGGTTATTGTGGTGAATCGCCACGCGAGGGTATTGAATGATCTCTGACAGGCGGCCTGCCCCATCACGACCATTTGAATCGTGCGATTCGGTTCGAGTCGCAGATCATATTACTCGCACCGTGCAAGAGATTTAGATGACATACTATAGGAAAACAGGTCAGTACATGCTCAAAATGATGCACGTGAAGTTATCGAGACTCACCGGAATGAAAAGGTACGGCACTCTCCTCTCGTACTCCTTCCACGCCTCGCCGTACTTCTCCCTACACCTCTGGATGTCACGGTACGCACGGTGCACGATCATGAGCGAGAAGAACACCGGGTAGAACCAGGGGAATGGGCTCTTGAAGCCGGTGATCAGACCCCAGCAAAGCGCAAAGTACAGGTCAGCGGTGTACTGCACCTTACGTGCGTACTTGTACCAGCCGTCGCAAAGGAGGTTGTCACCGGACTCGGTCTTGATGAACTCGGGGTCCTTGACGTACTTCCAGGGGAGTTGAGGGAAGGTGTTGCGGTGGACATGGTAGCCGCGCTGCATGCTGCGGAACATACACTTCTGGCTGTTACCGGTGTCCCAGACCCAGTAGGCGAACAGGTAGCTGACGTACATCCAGACGAGGAAGGGCTTCGACCAGGCGTACTCGCTGGGGTCGTGGTTTGCAAGGTAGATGGTGCAGTGGCAGTAAGAAAGAGGGACACCAGCGAGGTTCCAGAAGATGAGCATGAAGCCCCACTTCTCGTAGTACATATCCCAGGTGGTAACAATCATCTCCTCGCCCTTGGAGCACGCGTTGGCGTACAGGAAGTGGGCCATGACAAGGAAGGAAACCTCGGGGGTCACGTATCCATAGGTCTCGTACTGGCGAGCAGCGGCGGACAGAGAGATGAGGTAGAGGATGTACCAGGGAAGACGGACTTCAAAGAACATCTTGAAATCGAGCCAGCCGAACATGCGCGGGTTGAGCTCAGCACCCATGAAGAAGTCGTAAATGTGGTGGCCGGTCATGCGGTGCTGTGCGCCACGGACGAAAGCCGAGATGTAGGCGACGATCGCAACAATGAAACCGGAGCAGATGGCGACGCTCATGAGAGGGCCAAACTCGTCAATCAGGGTGTAAAGCGGAAAGAGACCAGAGACGTGCAGACCAACAGCCATAATGTTGGTCGCGTAGAAGCTCCAGACACCGCTGCAGTAGTATCGCAACTGCTTGCCGCCGGCAAAAGGCAGAGGCTTTCCGGTAGAGTAGACACCGGGCATGAGGCAGTACATGGCACCCTGAACGACCAAGAAAGTCCAGTAAATGATCCAGGCTTGCAGGTGAGGGAAGGATCCAGTGTAGGCGAGGTTTGCGACGTGACGAGTGTACTGGGCCCAAGTCATGCTGGGCTCAGACGGGAACTTGCCGTCGTAGTAGGTTGCGCCAACCCACATGAACCACATCAACGCCGGGAAACCGAACATCATGGCAGTGACGCCGATTGTGCCGCCAAAGTCGAAGTGAGGAGCGGCATCAACCTTGGGGTCACCGCCCTCCAACCAGCCATCGATGATCTTGGCCTTGGGGGCGGCAGCGGGAACGCCATTGGCAGCAGCCTTGTTGTCGATATCCTCCACTTTTGTCTCTTCTCTGGGAACCTTCAAGACGGGGTCGACATCGAGTTCGAGTTCGTCTTCGGCGGACGAGTCGGTAGTGGTAGGAGCGACCGACTTGCGGGTAGTGCGACGTCTGGTGGGAGTTTCGACGAAGCCTTCGGGGAGGGGTGCCTTTCTGTAACGCGTGTGTCAGCAATTTCATTCGCGTGTGAGGATATTGTGACCAGGATGATGTGTGGTATTCACTTACTTGGGCGTCTTGCCCGTCTGGGAGCGCGTGACCCTCGACATTTTCAGCAGGCCAATGGGTCTTCAGGCTCTTCAGTCGGTGTCAATGGGTATGCTGAAACCTCAGCCAGAGCGAAAAAGGAGTAGCGAACAACAACAACAACAACACGGCGGCGGGGATGTTGACAGCTGGTCGACGGCCGCTAAGAGGCGTTAGATTTTCTGAAGCCCATCTGTGCATCCACCAAAGATCGGCCTCCAATTTGTTTACGACCCCCGGCATAATCGACTTCCGGGGTCGTTGCGGCGCCACCGACTGAACATTCAAACCTTATCTTGCTGTGCCTGCCAAGCATTGCGTCTTCTTCACTTCCTTGCTATTGCCCAATGCGGTAATGACGATATGCTTGATGTCAGGTGTGCAAAACAGTCGTCGAGAGCTATAACAATGAGAAATTTATTTAAAATCGCTACGTATCTCCCTCCTGCAGCGGAGATCTGACATGCATCTCATCGATCCTAGGCTTCCTGTGGACCCGCTTATCGAAGCTTCACTCGCTTCACGAAGCAGTCATAGAGTACACTCATCGATAAACATAAACGCACCATATAACAGCAAACCCTCAATTCCGCCATGCTGATCCAAGAGTCCTTCAAAGATGTGTCCACCCAAGATGGCGGCAGTATGCGCATCTTCACCTTCCACCCGCAGATTCCCAACTACCCGAAGGCCAAGTTCCCAGGTGTTGTAGTATTCAGCGAGATCTACCAGGGTGAGTACAATGGAATGGGTGCGACATCAGGAATAACCATGACCATGCTTTGATTCGGATGGTCGAAAGTAGCCACTTTGCACACATGCAACACGAACTGACAACGGACAGTGACCGGCCCGGTGCAGCGTTTCGCCCGCCAGATCGCCTCTCATGGCTACATTGTCGCGGCTCCTAGCTCCTACCACGAGTTCACTGGTCCTGAGGCTCTCGCCTACGATGGCCCTGGTACCGATGCAGGCAATGCTTGGAAGATCGAGAAGAAGGTCGCTGCCTACGACGAAGACGCCACGCTGAGCGTCGACCTGCTCACCAGCATGGAGACTTGCAATGGACGTATTGGTAAGTTCCTGCTTGTACCGATCAACTAGAATATCAAGCTAACTAGGTCTCACAGTATGTTTCTACACGCAAGATTCCCAGTCCTGACGGCATCAAGCATCACTAACTCACTCTTCAATAGGGCGCCACCGGCATGTGTCTCGGCGGCCATCTCGCTTTCCGCGCCGCCTTCGACAAACGCATCAAGGCCGCAGTCTGCTACTTCGCCACCGACATCCACTCGCACACTCTCGGTCACGGCAAGAACGACGACAGTCTCGACCGCGTCAAGGACATCACCGGCGAGCTCATCATGGTGCGTGGCAGTGTTTCCCTTCATAAACTTACATTTTGAGGGGTTTCCCGCCCTGGGAAAGACTCTTTGACTAAACAAATATGCATCATAGATCTTCGGCAAAAAGGACACCCACGTCCCTCCCCAGGGCCGCGACCTCATCCGCAAGACCCTCCACGACGCCGGCGTGACCTTTTCCTTCTACGAGCCGGCCTGGGCCCAGCACGCGTTCATCCGCGACGAGCTGTCAAAGTATGTTCTTCAATCTCACTCACCAGCTCCCATGTCCGCACAAACGACACAATATCGTCCACATACTGACAACATCACAGGGGCCGCTACGACCCAGCTCTCGCCGGCATCTGCTTCCAGATGCTGCTGGAGCTTTTCGGCAGGACTTTGAACGGCGATTTGGGGCCTGTGGCTGGCGAGGTGGAGGAGCCGGAGGATGTGTGCTAGATGTCGAGTCTTTTGGTCTCGCAGTGCCTACTGTACGTAGTATGCACGATGTGAAAGAAGCCTTGTGCTGTTCAGTGGTCCAAATCTGTCTGCCCGGGTCTGGCGAGTGAGGTCTGTGCATCGCAAATGCTGCACATGGAATCGAGATGGAAGATGTTCTCTGCAATAGCCGAGTTAGGACGCAAGCATGCCACGAAGTTGGACGTGACCAAATGTCGAAGATAAAAGAAGTGTGTGAAATTTTTCCTACTTGGACCTTAAAACAGGTAATGCTAGCACTTTATATACACTGCTCTGCTTTCCAGTGACTCCCTTAAAAGGACAAGAAAATGCCTCCGCATCTGTACATCGGTGATTTCTCTTGAGAGAAAAAAAATGGGCAGTAGGGAACTCGTTAGCTCAAACCCCAGCAGCATGTCCCTCCTCGAACCTCCATGTGGGAGCCGTCTTCGACCACTGTAACTCCAGAGAACACCATCGCTAAATGCAAAACCACGAGCCTCAAGAGAGCTCTCCAGACCCAAACCATTCGACTTCGTAAAGTCCCATGACCATAACGTACCCATCCATCCGTGTCTCCCAGACCAGAAGGCAAACCCAACAGAAAACAATCGACACCCCTCCCTATAAAGGCCTCGCCATGCTCCCGCTCTCACTATCAACATGCCACTGCACCTCCTTCGTAATAATCATCTTCGTGCTCTCATTGCTCGCAATCGACGCCGCGTCCCCCGCCGCCGTCGGCACAGCAGTCCGACTCGAACTCCCCGTAGTATCATGGCTGATATGCGCCTGATTCTGCGCATCATTGCCGAGATTGTCAAGATCGCGCGACCCGCGGCCGCCACGCATCATCGTCAGCCCGCTGCGACTCCTGCGCTTCTCCTTCTCGCCCCGGCGCGTGGCGCTGTCGGCGCTCTGCATCGAGCCCAGGGCGTAGGCGCTCTTCTCGCGGGAGTTGGAGCCGGAGTTGCCGACTTGGGAGCCTGCGATGACGGTCTCGCCGCCCATGGCACCGAAGCCGGTGAAGAAGGAGGCGAGGAAGGGGCGCAGGCAGGGGATTGTCGAGGCCATGATGGCGTAGAAGATTTCGGTCTGGCGGCAGATGATTGTGGGGACACCGTCGAGGGTTTCGTTGGTGGAGGAGAGCTTTTGGGCGAGGTAGTGGATTTGGAGGGCGGCGAGGGCGATTACTCTGGGGGTTTGTTGTTAGTGGGACTGGTTTCAAGCGTTATCTGGCGAGTGTGAGGTATGGAACTTACGGTAGGCGGAGGCCGAACGCGAAGATGACTCTGAGCTTGGTGTGGACGGCCGCCTGGAGATCCCATACGAGATGAACAGCCATGACGAACAGGCCCACCTCGGTCGCAATGTCGAGACCAACGATCGCTTTCCATTGGGCGAACAGTGAACCGCATTTCGCGTCGCCTACGGCACCGAACTGGATCCACGGCTCGCTTAGGTCGCAGCGAAGTGCACTCAAGAGCACAGAGGCAAAGCCCAAAGTAAGTGTGATACCTAGGGCGACCCAAGAAATCTTTTTGCGAACATGGCCTGAGGAGATGCGTTTGAATAGTAGCACAAGACAGACTTTCGAGGCGTAGAGCGTGAGGACGAAGAATATGTTTGCTGCGTAGTTGAGCTGTTGCATTTGTTAGTTATTGGTGGAGTATGTTATATGGATCCTACAATGCTGACCTTTTGTATCGGGACAATCTTGTCCGGGTCTATCAGATCAATGGATGTTCCGTCGCCCTCATGGACGCCCGCAAATACAAGAGCGCATTGTATCACCGCCAGTGCCGTCGAGACAGTCAATGCGATATCGTCCGCAGCGAACGGTGGCGAGACTCTATATCGAAGATAAATCCGGATAATGAGCGTAAGCAGGATAATGACCAGGCCGAAAGCACTGGAGATCACCAGCCAGCTGCCATGGTGATTCTCGTCGAGTTTGAGCAGCGGAGGTTTGTCGCCTTCTGGAATAGCGGTCGATAATGTAGCCATGCTGCTGTGTAACTTGAGTAGCCTTCACGGCTACAGCGATGGCAACAAAGAGAAGTTGTGCGATCGAGAGGTCGACATGCGAGAGAGCTGACAATACAGAAGCCGGTACCGGGATCTTAGGTACTCCGAGCTGAACGAACAGTGGTAGGGTTGCGCAAGAGCAAATGCCGAGTTTGCAATTTCCAGGCGTTGGGTAGGTTTGAACGATCGCAAGTTACGAGCAATAGAGTGGGTTACTGAACGTAGAACACTTGCGTGGACCATCCAATGCTGTGCCTCAAATCGTGTGGTCGGACACAACACCATGCACACTTCAGCACACACAGCACGCAAGTACACGCTCTCGGCTCATGGGAGTGGGAAAAGTTTCGGGTAGGTGTGGCGGTTTGTACGCGTGGGTCCAGGCTCCGATGCGTGTGACGAGAAAAGGCTCCAAGCATCCGGATCTGCGCGAGCCTGGAGCCATGGATACCTGCAAGGCCTAGGGTTCAAAGAGGCCTGGCTCGACTGGCTCTTCCTGAGACACTCTCACCGTGATCAGTGATCATAGTAGATTGGAAGGATCCCGCGCAGTGTCGCTTGCGGACCTGACGCCGGCTGCATGTATATGATAACCCTGATAAGACGCGTTATGCGCAGAAAATTCCACGGCCGTTGCACAGGATTGGGCGTGAGCAGTTAAGCACTTACACCTACTCGGAGGCAGCAAGAGCTGGCCCGAGGCGGCGAGGCGGGTGAAGTCGAAGGATGCCGCACGTCGATCTCTATCCGCTAACGGCCAGTGGTCTCTCGGCACCGAGTGGATGTGAGGGTTGCCCGTGCCCGGACTTGGCCTCCGTCTTCACACGCACACCATGTGGATTCGTGAGGACCAAAGTGGAAGGACAATGAATAATAATGGTAATCTACCTGCGAGGCTACCTCAGTTCAATACCCATCGGTTTGGGCTCCGGCGCGCATAATTCCTCGGACTGTCGACAGGAAGTGCAATGCTACACAGTAATACAGCAATGCTATGTCACGTCACATATGAGCGCCACCTGCAGCCACAGAGTGCTCGGACTATAGTGCTTCCTGTATTGCAGCAGCAGCCGGGGAATTCCAGATTGCATTGCCGGCATTCGACAGGCCACTCCAATCCTCCCGTGAAGGTGGAACACTCAGTCGACAGAATACGCATGTTACAGGAGTGCAAGCCGGCATTAACAGACGCGTATGCACTGTCCCAATGCTTGCCCCAGGGCTTTTCCTTACGAGCTGAAGTGGGAGATCGCGGATGAAAAGAGGAGCTCGTGCAGAAAGTATCGCGCAAGCGTATCTGCAGACACTCTGACTTTCGCTAGATCAGGATCTTGCGATAAACTCTCGAGGAGCATGCTGTCCAATGCCAGCACGAGAAGCAGGAGGCCTAGAGGGCAAGCAATGCTGCATAATCTTGTACTGGATACAATGTTCCTGAGGCACTGTATGGCGATTTGTGCTGTACGATGGAATTCTGGTGATACGGTGCTACGTTCAATTGGTGTTCGCGATGGTTACACACGTGCACGCTCAGCACTTGGACGGCTGTTGAGCCCCAGTGATATGGAACCTCTCACTTCAACGTGGGACGAACCATTATTGTTTCGCAGAACCAAACTTCCCCTACCACTGCACTTACACTACGATAAACCCTGCAAAGCATAGCGTGTGGCCTTTCCAATCTGCCCTGAGCCATGGTGGTGGATACAGTTACCTTCCTCGGGGTTACTCAACTCTTGAAGAATGTCTTGCTTTGGTAAAAGCACAAAGGGTCCTGCAAAGCCAAGCTCGCTCCACCCAAACGTTGGCGAAGTGCGCCATCACCAACGGTTGGCTGCAACCGAAAAGTGGATATGCTGTGGATGCGGCAGTCCCCCAGACTAGAGTGCACACTAAGGCACTCGGCTCGACCGGTAGGACCAGCTCGCATACCTCTGTCCGGCGGGATCATCAAGCTCTCGTCCAAAGGGCCCCCTCCAACGATAGAAACGGCGCTATTCGCCGTTCCATCCGTGATGAGCACTCATCGTCTTTGCCATGTGCCTAGCCACGAGGTGCCCGGGGCACATCTCATCATCGTACATCTTTTCGTTTCTTGGGATCTAATCGCGAATCCTTCGTCTGCAATCAAAGCCTCACCTGTCCTGTTCCGCAGATCGCGCGTTTCCTCAGCTGCAGGCCCGGCGAGTTATTGAGGTGTTTCGTTTTGTTCATTGCGCATTTGCGCCTGGCTACTCAATAGTCTTGGACTACACAACGCGCCTCTCGCAATCATGAGCTCTTCACCAGCTTCGGACGGACCGATCCAACAGAAGCTCGAAACTGCGCAAGCAGTGCGACAAGCCGACGATGCAGACGTCTATGAGATGCAAGAGGGCGCCGTGAAGAGGAAATGGCAGGGCACAGAGGCAGACAGGAAGGAGATGTCACAACTTGGAAGGGTTCAAGAGTTGCGCGTAAGTCTGAAGGGAATACTGGGAGACCTTCTGGTCACGGCGCATGACACACGTTTCTAATATGTCTTCAGAGAAACTTCCAATTTACCTCTATGGTCGGCTTTGCGTGTACATTGATCGCAACGTGGGAGGTCCTTCTTACGACCCTTGCAAGCATTTTGACCAATGGTGGAACTGCTGGAGTCATCTGGGCATTCCTAATTGTCTTCATCGGCTTCTCTTTCGTCTACTTATCGATTGCCGAGATGGCTTCCATGTGAGTCGCATCATCTGGCGAGATGATCATTTCCATCGTACTGACAATCGGCGACAGGGCACCTACATCAGGAGGACAATACCATTGGGTCTCAGAATGGTCACCACCACGGTTCCAGCGCTTCTTGTCGTACATCGTTGGCTGGCTCTGTTTCACTGGCTGGCAAGCTGCGATTTGCTCCATCACTTTCCTCTGCGGAACGATCATCCAGGGATTGATTGCACTTAACAACCAGAAGTATGCGCTCGAGGGTCAAAGACCGTGGCATGGAACTCTCTTGGTCATCGCGGTCACTGCCTTTGCCATCTTCTTCAACACTGCTTTGGCTAAAAAGCTTCCTTTGGTCGAAGGCCTGCTGCTCGTCCTCCACATCGTTGGTTTCTTTGCGATCATTATCGGTAAGTTCATCGAGATGCAATATCCTGGTCTCAGTTTTAGATACTAACACAATGCAGTCCTCTGGGTCCTCGCACCCACCGCCCCAGCAGATAGAGTCTTCACCGAGTTCGCCAACGGCGGCGAATGGAACAGCGACGGCACCGCCTTCATGGTCGGCCTGCTCTCCCCCGTCCTCTCCCTCATCGGCTTCGACTGCGCCGTGCACATGTCCGAAGAAGTCAAAGACGCCTCCACCACGCTCCCGCGCGCCATGCTCTCGGCCTTCGTCTTCAACGGCATCCTCGGCTTCGTCATGGCCATCACCCTCAGCTTCACCCTCGGCGACGTCGAATCCATCCTCGACTCCCCCACGGGTTACCCTTTCATCCAGCTCTTCTACAACACCACCCGCTCCCTCGCCGGCGCCAGCGTGCTGACCACCATCGTGATCCTCACCCTCATCTCCGCCGCCATCGCCGAAGTCGCCACCGCGTCCCGCCAACTCTGGTCTTTCGCCCGCGACGGCGGCGTCCCCTGCTCCGCCTGGGTCGGCCGCATCCAGCCCAACTGGAACATCCCTTTGAACGCCGTGCTCATCTCCCTGACCGTCACCAGCCTCTTATCGCTAATCAACATCGGCTCCACCGCCGCGCTCAACGCCATTCTCGCCCTGACCTCCGTCTCCCTGCTCACATCCTACATCATCGTCATCAGCGTCGTGCTGCTCAAGCGCTTCCGCCGCGAACCCCTCCCGCACGCCCGCTGGAGTCTAGGAAAGTACGGTGCGATCGTGAACATCCTCGCTCTGTGCTACCTTTTCGCGATCTATGTCTTCGCGTTCTTCCCGCCGGTCTCGCATCCCAATGCCGTGAGCATGAACTACGCGATAGTGATTTTCGGGGGGATCATCACTTTCGCGGTCGTTTATTACTTTATCTACGGGAGGAAGCAGTACGTGCCTCCAGTGGCGCTAGTCAAGCGCGACGGATACATGTGAGCTTAGGGTAGTCAATTGGGTATTTTCTTGTTCTTACTTGTGTCGTATTGTATTGTATCGCATGGTGATTGGATATCCACGTCATCCTTCAGCTGCGAGTTCTTGTTTCTTATGGCCTTTTTTTTTTTTTTGATGGCCTCGGTTAAGTTTGGGAAAGGTGTGCTTGCTGGTGTAACCTTTACATACCTGACAAAAGGAGTCTGAGATGGGTCGCTGGGAGTCTTAGTCGGTACCCGTGCGTGCATGAGGGAATGCTAAATTCTCACGTCAAGAAAGAGCGTCGTCGAAGGACGGAAGCGAAAGTTCCAGGGCTTGTACATGTACAAACCAAAAAAAAAATCCACTAAAGAAATGTCTTACTTGAAATAGTGTCATGACAGACGATCATTTTGAACTTTTATTCGACATTTCATCTATTTGCATCATAAACGCATACAACATCTCTCACCAAACCTATGGCGAAAGCCTGCTAGGGTCCCTAGGGAACAAGCTGGCGAGTCTCACGTTGGGCAGACCCAGCCAAAGCATGACAATGCGCTCGAGACCGATTCCACCGCCAGCGTGAGGCGGGCAGCCGTACCTGAAAGCGTTGACGTAGTCCCTGAGGCCCTCGTTCTTGGGGTCGACGGGGGTGACGCACTCGCGCATGCGCTTCTCGAGGAAAGTCGCGTCGTGGATGCGCTGCGCGCCGGACATGATCTCCTGGCCGCGCATGAAGAAGTCGTAGCTGTTGGAGGTGCCGGCGTTGGGGTTCTTGGGGTCGTAGGCGGCTTGGGTTTCGGCGCTGGGCATGGTGTAGAAGGGGCGGATGGCCAGCGGGTACTTGTCGAGGACGTAGAAGTCGGTGCCGTACTTCTTGAGGACGAGGGCGCCGAGGCGCTTCTCGTCGGGGGTGCTGAGGTCGTCGAATTCGCCGATCTCGACGCCGTCGTCGCGGAGCATTTGGATACCCTCGCTGAAGGGCAGACGGGGAACCTTGCCGGCCTCGGGGAGCTTGAACTCCTCGACGGAGTAGATGCTGCGGACCAGGTCGGTCTCGCGGCCGTAGCGGGTGCGCAGGCCGTTGAAGATGTAAAGCATGAGCTCCTCGAGGAGACCGACAACCTCATGGTAGTCCTCCTCGAAGGCCATCTCCATATCGAGACCGGTGAACTCGGTAAGGTGACGGGCGGTGTTGGAGTTCTCGGCACGGAAGATGGGACCGACCTCCATGACACGCTCGAAGCGGGAGGCGATGAGCATCTGCTTGTAGAGCTGGGGTGACTGTGCGAGGAAAGCCTTGGTGTTGAAGTACTTGACCTCGAAGACACTGGCACCACCCTCGGAGGGAGCACCAAGAAGGCGAGGGGAGTTGACGCCAACGAATTTGTGCTTGCGGAGGAACTCCTGGAAGAGGTTGATGACACCGTCCTTGATGGTGAAGATGGCGGTGTTGTGCTTGCCACGGAGATCAATGACACGGTTGTTCAGTCTGGTGTTGAGCGTGACGATGGGCCTGCCGTCGTCCTCGGTCTTCTCGTCCTCGCCCTCTGCGGGAATAGGCCTCTCAGCGTCGGTAACCTGCATGGGAAGCTGCGCATCGGCCTTTGCGACAATGTACAGCTTCTTGACGTGCAGCTCGAGGTGCTGGATGGTTGTGCTCTTGACCAGCTCTTTAGGCTTCTTGACCAGACCGTGTACCAGGACGACACTCTCGGAGGGGATCTTGCCAGCGAACTTGACCATCTGTCTGCTCAGAGTCTCGCTCTCTGCAACAACAGCCTGGATGGTGTCCAATCCCTGCCTGAAGGTGATGAAGGTGAGCTTCGCACCCTGGGCTCTGGCGTTCTCCACGATGCCGCGGAAGACGATCTGAGGGCCACCGGCCTCGTCCATGTTGGAGGTGTCCTTGTACTGCTCGGCGACCTCAGCGAGGTTCACGCGAGTGACCTTCTCGGCGGAGGGGACGTATGGCTGCGAGCCGAGCATGGGAAGCTCGCCATAGTCCTCCTTGGAGATGTCGTTGGCGTCAGCGGCCTTCTTCTGAGCCTCCTCTTCGGCCTTGCGCTTGGCGGCTTTTTCAGCCTATGCGATTCCAGTCAGTGGTGTGTCTTGTTGATTAGAAGATCACAGTGTCTTCTTGCTTTGAAGATCACAGCGTGTTTGGTATGCCACACACCTTCTCCTTCTCCTTGGCAGCCTTCTTCAAGGCGCCCTTGGAGGGACCCTTCTCGCCCTCTGCGGCGGCGGGGGCATCCTTGGGAGCCTCGGTGACGGGTACGACGTTCTCCGTGGCTTTGTCGGACATTTTGTGTGTGTGTATATGGCTTTCTTCACGCGAGAGACCAATGTTGGCGGGGAAGATTTATATCAATGGTGGGGTGTGAGTCAATGGGCAGGTCGACCGAAGCAAGACACCGGCGATGTATGAGTGTGATGTAAGAAATTAATATTTTGGATTGCGGTGTCTATATATGACTGAGAGTATATTGAACTATGGCCAACACAGAAATATCTGGTGACTTGTTGTATTCGTGGTGAACTTCCTCTTTTCATTTCCTCATTGAAGCCAGCAGCTCACCTCACATGCTAAGCCGAGCAGTTCTGGCCGTG
>Ga0265797_10003336_pt1 | contig 25798 bp, 28 predicted proteins | sample P2T30metagenome_FD_192433 | JGI IMG/M metagenome (GOLD analysis project Ga0265797, IMG submission 192433) | Plant litter microbial communities from East Loma Ridge, Irvine, California - P2 T30 | ecosystem: Environmental > Terrestrial > Plant litter > Unclassified | place: USA: California... | reverse complement strand
CAGCGACCTCGCATACGCTCTCAAATCCTCGCAGCGCACGCACACCGCAGGCTTCTACGCGCACATGGGCCACTCTTACGGTGTTGAAGACCCTCAGGAGGCTCTGAAGTTCTTTGCTGAGGAGCTTGAGGGTGTTGAGAAGGCTGCGCTCGAGTTTCTGAAGTGTAGTGGCGCGGCGGCCTCGGAGGATCCGAATGCGCCTAAGGCTGTGCTGTCGATTGGCGCTACCCCTACTGCGACTGCGACGCAGAACATTGTTGATGATCGCGAGGGTGGCAAAGAGTATAGGGCACTGCTCGAGAGAATCGGGCAGAGCTTCGCCGTTGAAATCCACGCCGGCGTCTACCCAGTTATGGACATGCAGCAGCTCGCCACACGCGCTCGGCCACAGCACTCTTCCTCTGACCCTAGCAAGACCATGCTATCATACGCTGACCTCGGCCTGCGAGCTCTCGTCGAAGTCGTCAGCGTGTACAACGACCGCGAAAAGCCTGAAGCCATGATCGCCGCAGGATCCATCGTTATGGGCCGCGAGCCCTGCAAGAGCTATCCCGGCTGGGCAGTCGTGAGTTCATGGCCGGAGAACGACGGCAAATTCTACGATCCCGAGGGCGAGAAGAAGGGCTGGATCGTTGGTCGGATCAGCCAGGAACACGGTGTGTTGTCGTGGGAGGGTCCGGTTGAGGAGGTGCGGAAGTTGGAGGTTGGGCAGAAGTTGTTGCTGTGGCCGAACCATGCGTGTATGTGTGGGCCGAGCTTTGGGTGGTATTTGATTGTTGATTCGGAGGAGGGGGATGAGGATACGATTGTGGATGTTTGGACAAGGTGGAGGGGATGGTAAGTCTTGGGGTATTTCTCTCTTGAACAACAATTCAATCAAACATAACATCTTCTTACTGAACAAAAAGAATCTGCCAAAACGGTCATGCTCATTAAAAATAATTTGTCTGAGGACGTGTTTTACTCTTCAGGAACTCGGCGCCAAAGTAATGTTGTACTCTAATCCCAACTTCGCCTGCGGATCACCCTCTCTCGGCGCGAAAGTCACAGCCAACTCGTCTTTCACAGCAAAGACACTGTCATCTGCCAGGTACTTGCAGTCCTTGTCGAAGATTTGTGTCGTTAATGGACTGTGGCCCTTGTGGCGAACCACGAGATGAATGTGTGCTGGGCGGAAGGGGTGTCGGTCCATCATCTTCAACAGTTTTCCGGCAGGCCCATCGTCAGGGACCTTCAATTTGTTAGTGGATTGGCCCTTTAAGTACCTGGTAGATTGGTTGTATGGCACTTACAGGGTATGGTGTTGGTCGCAGACAGTAAAGTGAGTACTTCCCATCCTCGTCTGTCACAAACTGACCGCGGAGATTCAAATCTTGTTGTTCGGGATCTTGCTGCTCGTACAAGCCTGCGAATCACTTAGCGGAAGCTCTCCTGCGGCAACAGACTAAATTCTTACCATTCGTAGATGCTTGCCAGATATCGACGGTAGCGCCGGCGATAGGCTTGCCAGTCTTCACATCTGTGACTTGACCGTACATGAATGCAACCTGACCATCTTTGGGCGTGTCAAAGCTGATTGTGGTGCCATTCGGACGCACTGGATGGTCCTCTCTCCAGAACGGGCCCAGGATAGCAGATACCGTCAGGCCATTTGAGCTTTTTGTGGCTGCGGAGAATGTGATGTCGTCCACTAGTGTTCATTCGGTCAGCACTTTAGGCCCGGCAGCGTTCGAGATCGTGGAAGACTTATGATTCAATCCCAAGGACATCGCACATCAATTGTCCCTCGTTGCGCTTGTCGTCACTCATCTGTCCAGCCCAGTTTATGGCGTTGACGCCGAGCATCCACTCGTCTGTTGTGAGTTGAGTCTCGATGGTGAACTCATGGAGATGCTTAATCAGTGAGGACATGATCTCTCTGAGGCGTGGAGGTGTGTTGGGACCCATCGACTGTATGACCTTTTGGGTGAACTCGCTGCCCAAAGGGGCGGACTCGACTTTGGAACCCATGATGGTGATGGACGGTAGACGGTTGGTCGAAGAGTATCAAGATCAAGGCAATGAAAACTTGTGCTCAAGGTGCAAGATTCGCGATCGCTCAAGTGTTATGAAATACTTATATCGCACTGTCTGTTACAGCACGATACTTATCAGGGCAGCAATACGGACCGCCTTCAGCTTCCCCGCCCAATACATGGACCAAGGATCTTGCTTACGCCCATGTGCTCGCTTCGCAACCATACAGCGGGCCTGATACTGTCGTGTAAGGTGCCATACCCGTTGAGCACACTGCAAAGGAGAGATGTTGTGGTGGTGGCGGGTATGCCCCGAACAGCGGGCAGGATCCTCCGCCAAGGAAGGAGTTCAACAGCTGGCTGGGGACTGCCAAACACAGTCATTTTCGCGACGCGTATCCGTATGGTTCGGGGTTACAGAACCAGCGTATCTCCATCAGCGACAGACTCCGTCGCATCAGGTTCAGTCGACATAGTTTATCATGCTACCACAAAACCCAGAGTGTCGGTGCAGCGGCGCTCCGATTCCGATGGGTGGTTGCACATGCACTGTCCGTTCAGCGAACGCGTGCTGTGAGAGCGGCGATGTTCCTATGTTCCCTTTTCCTCGGAACAGTACCTTGCCGTGCTCTCCAGTCTACGACTCCGCATTCCGGCAATCTAGCACATGATGCTGAGCTATAGCGACAGGCGAAGGTAAGCGGTTTGTTCATGAGGTTTAAAACACGTCCTTCTCGCAGCTAGAAGTCGACTCTACTTTGCAAGAAGATCATCATACCCTTCAATCTCAAACAAATCATTTCATTCTCTCCTTCCACCATATACCAAATATCACCATGTTGGGCAAAGTCGCTCTAGAAGAAGCTTTCGCGCTGCCGCGCTTCCACGAGAAGACGCAGTGGTGGGCATCGCTGTTCGCCATCGACGCCGCGAAACATGCAGCGGAGATCTCAGACATCACCGACAAACGCATCAAGTACATGGATCAACACGGCGTCGGCCACACCGTCTTGTCATACACAGCTCCTGGTGTTCAAGACATCTGGGACCCCAAAGAAGCACAGGCCCTTGCAGTCGAGGTCAACGACTACATTGCGGAGCAAATCAAACCCCACCCTGACCGCTTCAGTGCTTTCGCGTATGTACTTATCAGAATTGAATTGTCCAGGATCTTGGCTAATGTGATCTTTCAGTACTCTGTCCATGCATGATCCCAATGAGGCATCTGCAGAGCTGAAGAGAGTCGTTAAGGAGTACGGCTTCAAGGGTGCCCTTGTTAACGACACTCAACGAGCTGGTTCTGATGGCGACGATATGGTATTTTACGATGGTCCGGAATGGGATGTCTTTTGGTCCACCGTTGAGGAGCTCGATGTTCCCTTCTACCTTCATCCCCGAAACCCTACCGGAACTATTCACGAAAAGCTGTGGGCGAAGCGCTCGTGGTTGATCGGCCCTCCATTGAGCTTTGCCCAAGGTGTCAGCTTGCACGTTCTCGGTATGGTCACCAACGGCGTCTTCGACCGCCACCCTAAGCTCCAGGTCATTCTTGGTCACCTGGGCGAGCACATTCCCTTCGACATGTGGCGAATCAACCACTGGTTCGAAGATATTAAGAAGCCTCTCGGTCTGTCATGTAAGAAGACTATCCGTGAGTACTTCGAGGAGAACCTCTGGATCACCACCAGTGGCCACTTCTCGACATCCACACTGCAATTCTGTCTCGGCGAGGTTGGAGCTGATCGCATTCTGTTCTCGATCGATTACCCGTTCGAGTCATTTGGCGACGCTTGTAACTGGTACGATGACATCCCGATGAACAAGTCAGACAAGAAGAAGATTGGACGCGACAACGCTGCCAAGCTGCTGAAGCTTGGGGATTTCAAAGACAGCAAGGCCTAAGTTAGAGCTTGAGTATAGATTTCGTGAACATGTTTACATTAAGACATCTGCGCTCTCATCCTAAACCTTACAAACTGATGCTTAGTTAGCCATTCAATGCTCGCAAAAACACCTGTGACAAGCGGCTCGTATGTGCTTTCTAACAACTATACTTAGGGTTATTAGCAAATCTAGCAATGATCGTTCGTCTAATTAGCCTTAGAGAGTACGCTTACCCTCTTAGCTACCCGCAGGCAGTCGCGCTCATCCCGACGAGAGCCGCGCCAATCTAGTGTGAATACGAGCTTGATACGGGATTCTTTGCTATCAACTCGAAGTGTCACAGATGCTTTTGCAATATTTACATATGGTTACATGTACGTATAGTCTAATTTTACCAAAGAACAATGGGCGTGCAAACTGCGAACGTTGTGAGAATGCCATGCCGACGCCGTTTCTCGTTCATTGGCTTTCATCTCGACATGGCTGACTGTACCACACGGAATCGTTCGTTATGTGGCAAGGCATCATCAATGAGCATGCTCGCACGGAATCAGCAGAACGCTGTAACTGCCTACCTCCTATGCCATTCAAATGTTGAGCTCCATTGAGCAAATGGGGACGAATTGCGTAAGACCGACATTGCAATAAGCGAAGATACGATCGTCAACCTCACAGCCGCAACGAACTTTACTATTACCGATAACGTCAAATACAAGCCTTTTGCAAGATACCGTATCTGATAACGGTGCGTGTATCTCGCAGGATGATGGCAATCTACGACGCCGAAGAGACGGAGGTGCGTTACCCGCTGTGGCGGATATGTTCCCAAGCTCCGTTGGCAGCGGATCGGAAGGTACATAGCCGCCACATCCATCATCGCCAACCTTGCGCACATGGCTGGATAGCAAAGATCGTCGGACCGCGAGTAGCAGTTGGCCGCACTGCACATGCACATGATCCGTCAGTTGACCAGCTAGCTAGATGAGCTGCGGGCGGCAATCATGCAACCATGCAAGAAAGATAAGAGATGGCTGTTTTACAGCACTTCTGACGATCGCTCCACCATCTCGTTCTGTATAAGACTATCTACAAGAGTACCAACTCGCATTGTGCCTTGACATCGGCATCTACACTCATCTCGAATCATACAATCACAACCAATTCAACTATTGTCAATCACATCTTAACCACAATGGCTGCTGGCTGGAGAAAACTCAACGTTGGCGTGGTTGGTGGCGGCATCGGCGGCATGTGCGTCGCGATCGCTCTAAGACGTGCTGGTCACGATGTCGTTATCTACGAGCGATCAGACTTCGCTGGAGAGGTTGGAGCTTCAGTTTCGTGTGCTGCCAACGGCACACGATGGCTGCACGAATGGGAGATCGACGTTGCGAAAGGCGACCCCGTGATTCTCAAGCAATTGATCAACAGAGACTGGAAGACGGGCGAGCCTGTCAGCGAGTACAGTCTGGACGACTACGAGGAGCGATGGGGATATGTCTACAACATGTTCCACAGGCAGTACATGCATGCCATGCTCAAGGACTCTGCACTAGACGAGGAGGGAAAGGGCAAAGCTGCTAAGCTGGTCGTCAACCACAAGGTAAGACTATCCTTACTATTGCCTCTGATTCTTTATCCCGTGAGACTGACTTATCCTTCTAGTGCAAAACCATCGATCTGGAGGCGAACACTATCACCTTTGAGAACGGAGTCACTGCAACCCACGACCTCATTGTCGGAGCTGATGGCATCGGCTCTGTTATCCGCGGCGTTATCGGCATCCACCCCAAGCGTAGAATCGCAGACCAACAATGTCTCCACTGCAACGTCATGACAGATGACGCCGTCAAAGCTGGCCTCGTCAACTACTCAAAGAACGAAGCTCTGGAGTACTGGGGAGGCCAAGAAGGCAAGTGGGACAAGATTGTCCTGTCACCTTGCAACGGCGGAAAGCTGCTTTCTTACTACTGTTTCTTCGAGCGTGAGCAAGGCGACGCTGTCAGCCAAGCCTGGGGCGCTGAAGATCGTCCCGTGAGTGAGCTTCTGGATCACTACCCTGAGCTCGACCGACAAGTGTTCGGCCACCTTGGTATCGGCAAGGAGATCCAGCCTTGGAGGCTGTGGATCCATGACCCATACCCATACCTCAACAAGGAGCGAGTCTGTCTCATTGGTGATGCCGGACACCCTATGATGCCTCACCAGAGTCAGGGCGCTTGTATGGCGATCGAAGACGCTGCTGCCCTCGGCATCCTCTTCAGCCCAGAGTACTTCGATGGAAACGTGGAGCAAGCTCTTGCTGTCTACACCACCGTGCGACTACCTCGCGCCACGAGGGTCCAGTCATCAGCAGCAAAGGCCGCATACAACATCAACGAGCGCATCGGCTTCTCGAACAACAGAGACTTGCCATTCTACAAGGTTGAGGATGAGAGTAAGGTGCTGACGATTGAGGAGATGAATGCGTAAGTCACTAGCCGTTCACCTGTATTGTGAGACCAGCATTACTGACAGTTTCTCAGATACGACATGTACCGCGACATCGAGGAGAAGTTGGCTGCCAGGAAGCAAGTCAAGTACGCTGACAAGTTCATTTGTGGTCTGCCGGTTGGCCTCAAACTTCCGAACGGCATTATTATTGGCGCCAGCGCATGATTTATTTACATACCCGTCTGCTTTCCTTTTTTATGATATAGCTCCTTGGCAGCAAAAAGATTGATTTAGCCTGTATTCACGAGAACTGTACCTAACATAAGAATTATCCCACGAATGAGGCACCTCTTTTAACCGATATATCCTTCTCCAGCAGCGTACTTCGGCGAGTATTTTGAGAAGGTCGTCCGGCACGCTGCTATTGCGCCGAGCCCTTCGTGATGTCAAATCGCTACTGGTGCAAGCCACTCTGAGTATTGATATCTTGCATCAACCAAAAGCGTAATTGAAGTAAACTGCCAGGAAAGGAGACCTCACTGCAAGCCAATGATGAGATGGAAATGCTAGCAACAAATATCCATTCCCCACATGATATTCAGGGTAAATGAAGGGTATATCGCTATATTGAGAAAGGAAAGTTATCCCAATGAGAGATGTTGACAGTCTCCCAATCGATGAACAGCTCTGGGTCAAGCTGATCATTACCGGGCCATCTCGAAGGGCTACCGCTCAGGGAAGGCAGGTCATCGATGGCAACTGAACCCGAATCCCCCAACAGAGCGGCCATCCCGGAAGCGTCGTTCTGCATGCCATCGGCGAACGTCTCGACGTTGGAAGTCGCCGACCCAAAAGAGAAAAGCCTAGACACATAGCGGTTCGCACGGCCGTGCTCCGTGCGGGAACGCTGCTCCGCAATGGCGTTGGATAGGGAGGTGAGGATGTCGAGGTAGTGGCTGGCTTGAGGACTGCGTGTGGCGAGGAAGCTCAGAACTCGTTTAGCGCCTTCAAATGCACGCTCGGTCTCGAATTTGCTGCCAGGCTTAGCGAAGTTTTGCACACCAAGCACAAGGCCTGCGGCGAAGACAAGTGCTCTGTCATATCGTTAGCATTGCTGCGGGACACGGTGACGCGGTCACATACTTCATGATACACATATTGCTCGCGAGCAAGCCGGTATCGAGTGCCTCAACACATGTCTGTGCAAGGAACACAGCTGCATCTAAACACGCTTCGCTCATCGGCGATTCTTGGTCCTTTTGCCCTTGTTGTAATGTGAGGGCTGAGATGAATACTGGTCGGGTAGCCAGAATGACCGCAAAGTAGTACAGGCAGGAGACGTGCACGATTCCCACAGACCCTTGCTTTGGGTCCGTCGATGCATCTCCCGGTAGAAGCGATGTCTCTTGTACACCGGGTTGTAACGATGGCAGGCAGTCGCGCTTCCAGGCGTCGATAGATTGTAGCAGTTGCTCTACTACCGCAGGTCGAACATCTTGCTCGCTGTAGAGCTTGGTGTTGATTTCGTCAATGATGGAGACAATCCTGTAGGCGGCAACCATACATTTCAGGCCACGATCTTGACCGGAAACAAGGTCTGTATAGACGGGATCAAGCTGTTCTAAGATGCCGATAGTGGTGGCTGGGCGACCAAGCAGCGAGTTGACAAGCTTGTCGCCGACACGGCATGTCATCCAGACGCGGAGCCTAGATGCTATAGTTAGCGAGGAACGGAAGTGTATGTACGGCATACCACTCACCTTAATTTGTCGTTCGTGTCCAGAGGTTGCTGCCGGGAATATGAGCTTGGACTATGTAGACCTAGAGCGATAGCTGCTCGTGCGGCGACAGACAGGTACATGTACGCTGTATTCCTGCGACACTCGCCCAGCATGTAAAATGCCATCAGAAGATAAGTTCTGACCATATCAAGATCGGGATCTTGGATCATCTCCGATAAAGCTTGACGTTGAGCCTTGCGGAACAGAGCCCTAGCGATATTTTGGGAATCCTGTTTCGACGTGCATTGTGCACCGATAGCAAGGACCAGATCAAGAGTAGCTCGGCGTAATGGACTAGACTGCTCAGCGGTAGGAATACTGCCATCCGATTTGCTTTGGTCATCTGTTGCACCCAAGAAAGAACCTCTGCCACTACTTGCTATGCAGGCTTCAAGTTCTGGTGGGTCAAAGATATCGATGAATGCTTCCGTCTGGAGACAACAAGATCAGCCGCTATAGCCGAAATCTCAACTGCAGAAAGAGTACTCACTACAGAGAAGTAACATTGCAGAAAATGTAGCTTCTGCTCTACTGTAAGACCCATGGTGTCGTCCGTGGATTGCGGAGTCTCGATTTCTAGCATCTTCTCGCTGTCCATGTTTTGCGAGAAGTGTGTGGGCCCGATTTGTCCAGCGACCACCCGCCTCACAGTTTGGAGGAAAGCTATTGAAGCAGCAGCTCCAACATAGACTATAACGATGAGTAAATGTCACTGGTAGTCAAGAAAGATGGGAACTGCGTTGACATACCTTTTTCGCCATGCGAGCTAAGCAGCATTCGTGGACCAGGTTTGATCAAGGATGTGTCTTCCGATGCTGCATAATTGCCCAACGTCGCTGTCACAGTTGAGCCTCCAGCCTGATAACTCCTGCTGTCGTCATTGTCATCTCTGGATTCAGAAGGTGACAATGGTCCGATGAGTCCAGCTGTTGCCGTCATATGAGTATCAGGTAGACTGCCAGAAACGTTTGATGGACTTGGTAGCGTGGCAGCGACTGTCTCTTGAGTAGAAGTGGCTGGAGCTCGTGAACCATTATTCCAGGACTGCCGAGTGGCTCCGGTAGAAGAAGCATGTTTGTTCCTCGATCTGAAGCCTCGAGGCAGAAATGTGATGTGACACTCATGAGGCAGCCCTCTCCGCAGACACTGCGTGCAAGGTGCCGTCCCGCTGCATTTCTTCTTGCTATCCCTGCAGAATGAACATGCTGTTCGGTGAAAAAAGGTGCAAGTCAGTAAATCACGTCTGACATCAAATATCATGGATTCGCTCTACACCCACCCTCTGCCGCCCTCTGGCGTTGACTCTCGTGGACTTTTGGTCGCGGCATCTTCGCGTGGCCTAAGTGCACTTGTGATGAAGATGGAGAAAGAAGTGTATCATGCCACACACCGCACGAAACGTATGCACCTAGAGCCCGACTCGTCTCTGGCGTTTACTTCTGTATAGATCCAAGCAAAGCCATGGCGCGTACCACAGCATCGCGACTGTTATCTGACTTTGTCCAGCCCTTAGCCGACCCAGCTGGAGTGTGGCATGTGCTCGATAACGGATGTGGTCGGACCATGATGATTTGCCTTTTTGACCCCGCGTGCTTGGACCAAGGCCTCCATTTGCCCCTGCGTGGTACAGCACACAAACCACTTCGGCATCAGTCTCCGACAAAACTGGTGGCGACTCTGTTTGTGACAACTCCGTGTTCCGGCCGAACACAACATTGTACTAATCCCGAGGATCATGGAAGCTCCGCGTGACGAGAACCTGGTGGTGCTCAGTGGAGTACCTATCATACCACAGCAGGCGCAGCGGGCCTTGAACAAGTTCCTCTTGCGAAAGCTATCAGAGGCCAACGTGGATGACCACACTAAGATATATGTTCCAGTCGATGGGACTGGACAGAGCTTAGGGTAGAACTACACCGCCATCTCCTACTATGGCGTTCCAAGTTGACTTGGAAATATAGCCTTGCTGTCGTCCGCTATCCCACATCAGATGCTGCTGACACCGGCATTCGTACTTATGATGGTACGGTGTTGGACATGAACCACACAATGACGGTCGAGAGGTTGAATGCTTCTCAGGCTTTCAGAGCAATGGAAACGCAAGGCAACGTTAACGAGCAACAGCTGAGAGGGATCGCAGCGCTGCAGATTGTGTGACATGACTTGCAGTCAGATTTGGGGCATAAATTCATTCATACATGCTGCACTAAATAAGCCAAGTGGAAGACTGTCCGTCTACGCCTTCCTCTCCCTCACTTCATATTCGAACATCTGGTTGGACGGCACCGACTTCCTGTTGCGTAGCTTGTCTGCCGTCTCGACACCGAGTACCGGTAAACGATACTCGGCCTTTGCACCTGCTGGCAATGCACTGCCCTCAGGCAAAGGATACGGGAACGGCAGATATTCTGGCAGCAGGCCAAGCTGTCTCAAAGCTGTGCCCTGATCCCACGAGATGTGCTCGTGGTAAAGCCTGTCGCCTCTGATGTTCACGACAGCTGTGAAGGGAATTTCTGCTTTGCGGTAGGTAGGTGGTACACCCGGCAATCTGGACAACGTTAGCCAAGTTTGATAAGAGGAAGAAGGGGCTGGAAACGCACAGCCAATCGAGCTCCCTATCGTGTGTGAATTTGAAGATGAACTCATCAATCACGCGATCGATGCCAATCGTGCGACTGACAAGTTCGAGGTCAGTGTCTGCTGAGTTGTTGAAAATGAAGTTGTTCCGATAGAAAGTAGTCAAACTACTTCTTCCTACGCCACCAGTCAACTGTTCAAAACTGTCAGTATACTTCTTAAGCGCACATGTCAAGCGATCGAACTCACCGTTGGGACATGGTTGACGTAAGGCTCTTGCACCATAGTACTCATGGTGTGCTCGACAGATCTGTCAGCGAACTCATAGTACGTGTGCTCCTCCCAGATATCTTCCAGATCAAAGTATGGACCGCCCATTTTCGGCTTCAAGAACTGCAGATTGCGTGTATGCGCCACCGAGTCCGCAGCGTAGTCGAAGTCAGCACCACCAGCTGAGAACCACTGGCCATGTGACTTGGGGTAATGGTAATCTTTGTTGAGGCTCCCGGCGGTTTTGGAACCGACTTGCTTCGGAGGTCCAGCGACATGCTTGAGTAGAGGCAAGTTGTCGGCGCCGCATGCTTCGGCTTCTTGGCCATCAACGTAGACGACGCCGGCGACAATCCTCGGAATTTTCGTAAGAGCTGGTCTTACTACGTCCCAGAGATCTTTTGAGTAAGCTAGTTGAGCGATTAGCAGCCATGTAGGTTAGGGATCTCTTGACGACTAAAGACTCACAGACTACGCCGACTTTGTCTTTTGGCTGACAAGCGTCGCATCGCTCAATCGCCTTGACAGCTTCGGTGAGAAGATCCTCTATCTTCGACTTCTCAACTGCTGCCGCCGAAATCTGGACGACAGTATAGCCCTCCTCAGCCCACTTCAGCACCGCCGTGGGTGCGTCATCACGCTGGGCCACTTTCTCATCGTAAATATCATCAGTCGTGAAAAGAATCAAGCCAGGTCCAGAACCAAGTCTCGTCAAAGGTGGCTGTAGAGATACACCAGGTTTCAAGACCTGCAGTTTGGCAGCAGGCAATGGTGCCGGAGGCTTGGTGATGTCGGTGTATGGCATAGTCAGTGATGAGTTACAATTCTCTGAGATGATCTCGTTATCTTGTTCCCAGTTCGCTTTCAGCATTCACCAGCTTATCTACACTTCAGTCGAAACTCTCAACTTGGAGTGTATTGGTCATCGACGCAGACGTGTCGATCAAGCTGATAAGTCGGAAAACGCCCCCAGTCCCTTTCGGCAATTGCACCTCGGCATAGCCGACCAGCCTCTTTTGGAACAGCTCTTGCATGTGCAGCGGCCCGATGTGAGACGGATCGACGCCAGCAAGTTCTGGAGGGCCGAAAGGCCATTGCTGGAGCCAAAGATTTGACCATTGAGACCCTAGTCATTGCATTACAAGTTTTGTTGGTAGACAGCATTGACTGATCCATAATATCGTTATTTCGTCTTCACGTTGTTCTTGTATCTCCTGATACACATTTCCAACAATCGATCAACAAGGAACAACCACACACATCAACCAAACATAAAAAAACATAACACATTGAAAATGGCCTCTGTCCGCTCAGCCTTCGAGCTCACCGGCCGCACCTACATTGTCACCGGCGGCGCCCAAGGCATCGGCTTCACCATCTCGCGCGCCATCTGCGAAATGGGCGGCAACGTCGCCATTTGGGACATCCAATCCGGCCCCGTCGACCAGGCGGAATTCGAATCCTGGACGAAGACGTTCGGCAGCAAAACACTCTACGTCCAGACGGACGTCACGAAGCAGGAGAGCCTGCAAGCGGCGTTCCAGAAGACGCTCGACACTTTCCAGACGGTGGATGGGTGCGTGCCGTCAGCGGGGATTGCGATCGATAAGCCGTTTGTTGAGCAGACGTGGGAGGAGTTCACAAGGATTCAGGAGATTAATGTGAGTGGCGAGAAACCGTCCACCGGAAGAAAGCTCATATCGAATCTTGTTGACTGATCCATATGTGTAGGTCCGCGGCACATTCTTCACAGCCCAAATGGTCGCCAAACACCTCATCGACCGCAAATCCCCCGGCAGCATCCTACTCATCGCCTCTCAATCCGCGCACATCGCCCTCCCCGGCTACCGCATGGCAGCTTACAACGCCTCCAAAGGCGGCGTGATGCAACTCGCCAAAGTCCTCGGCGTCGAGCTCGCACCGCACGGCATCCGCGTCAACACGATTTCTCCTGGCTTCGTCGACTCAGACCAGACGCGCAACATCCGCGAAGCGAAGCCCAGCAAGCGCGAGGGCGAGCAGATGTGGCTCGCGCCGCCGAACCAGCGCCTGAGCAAGCAGAGCGATTTGACGGGTGCGGCGGTGTACTTTTTGAGCGATGCATCGGTGCACACGACGGCGGCGGATATTGCGATTACGGGCGGGTTGCATGCGGGGACTATTGATGGGTTGATTAGCTATGAGAAGTAGATAGAGTTTTGTATCGTATGCAAAGCGTGGTGCTGTATTCAGACCTTTGCAATGTATGGTCATCCAGTGTTTGAACTTCCGCTTGATGAGACAGACACGTCGGGTTGTACCTACACCGCACACCTTCGCATACCAGAACCAGGGAATCGGTTCCAACTGTCGACAACCCCCTATTACTCGAATCGCGGGTTCGTCGATAGCCCTCATCACCAGCATGACCTCCTCCTCCCCATCTTGCCCATTGCCGACTCCCCATCATTCAAGCGACACGAATCACTCCCACGTCGGCCCTCTACACAGCCCACGCGTCGGATACCACCTCCATCTCTTATCTCAAACGGACAGTCGGATACCCGCCAGCCAGCTGTTCGTTCGTAACCTAGTAGCCGACAGCGGTCCGTGTGGTATTTTAAGGTTTATGAGGGTCTTATCGAACCCCGCATAACGAACATCCCGATATCCCATTACCCCGTTCCTGGCAGATCGCCAGTGTGGAAGCGCCGCAGTAGTAGCAGCAATGGTACAGTAGTTTCGGAGACGAGCAAGCCCCCTTTGCCTGCCTGCTCCACCGCTCCTGCTACCAGAAATGGCGCAGCGAGTTTTCCCAGTTGCATGGATGGGGCCATGGAATATTGGCGGGCCGCCCACTCCTTTGCGGTGGATATGGACGCGGTGTGACTGGGGGCAGGCGGAGCGGCGTAGCTTGTCTTGGGGCGACCGACCATTGCGGTTATACGCAAGCTCACAAGCTTTGGCCCTTGGTTGGGTTCGCTCTTGCTTGCTCCGACTGATACGCAGAAGTGTGTTATAAGTAGGGCGTGACCGCCCGTGCGGAACAAGTGTTTGCCACATCTGTGTCAATCTACATACAGAACAATCCTACTTGTCATTTGTCAGTGAAGCAGCCAGTCCTTTAGAGTTTGACTGTTAGCAACCACACACCATGAGCGAAACATATGACATTGTCGTTGTCGGCGCTGGTAAGCTCCTGATCCTTCACTCCTCACACAAGTCGAAGAAGAAATGTCGCTGAAATCATACTTCACCAGGTTGGTACGGCCTAGCCGCCGCCAAAGCCGCCTCGCAATTAATGCCGCACCAAACAATGGCCGTCCTCGAAAGCTCCGAAACCCCCGGCGGCACCTGGTCGAAAGACAGACTCTACCCGGGCCTCAAATCGAACAACATGGTGGGCACGTACGAATTCCCCGACTTCCCCATGCTGGAATCGCGATACGGCGTTAAACCCAACGGGCACATTCCGGGAACAGTGCTCAACCGCTACCTCACGGATTTTGCTCACCACTTTGGCTTCTTCGATAAGATTCACTTTCGTACGAAGGTTGAGGCGATTGAGCCGGCGGGCGAGGCGTGGAAGTTGTTCTTGAGTGGTGCGGCTGGTTCTGGGGAGAGGACGGTTGTTGCTAAGAAGTTGATTTTGGCTACTGGGTTGACGTCGACGCCGAATATGCCTACTTACAACGGCCAGGAGAACCTTGGGGCTCCTCTCTTCCACGCGAAAGATTTCTGCGCCCGCGCGCCTGAGTTGAAGAATATCAAGAACTCTGTCGTTGTCGGAGGCGCCAAATCTGCTTTTGACGTGGCGTATGCTCAAGTCCAGGCCGGCTCGACAGTCGACCTCGTCATCAGAGATGACGGACATGGTCCGGTGTGGATTGCGCCGGCCTTTGTTACTCCCTTTAAGAAGCGTCTTGACCAGCTGCTTCTTATCCGCTGGATGACCTGGATGGCTCCTTGCCCGTGGGGGAAAGAAGACGGCTATGGCGGAATCCGTGGCTTCCTTCATGGCACTTTCATCGGTCGCTGGCTCGTCGACACGTTCTGGAAAATCCTGTCTGCTGATGTTATCAGTGCGAATGGTTACGATTCTCACCCGGAGCTGAAGAAGTTGAAGCCATGGAATTCTGCTTTCTGGATTGGAAGTGGTCTCAGTATTCTGAACTACGAAACGCCGTTGTTCGATCTTGTGAAAGAAGGGAAGATTCGAGTCCATATCGGCCAGATTGATCACATGGAGAACAAGACCGTAGTCCTCGCCGACGGAACCAGATTGCACGCCGATGTTGTCGTCTGCTCAACGGGCTGGAAGAAAGAGTCGCCGATCAAGTTCCAGGGTCTTGGGCCACAAGGATTCGGTCTTGATATCTCAGAAGCCGAGAGGACCAGACTCAACCAGAAGGCAGACAAGGACGTCCTCGACATGTTCCCCCGCCTCAAGGACCAGCCTAAACTTCGCTTCACGCCCAAGGAAGCCGATCCGCTTCGTCTGTACCGCTTCATCGTCCCCTCTGGCTACACGTTCGCCCGCAGCATTGCGTGGGTGGGAGCTGTCTCGACTGTATCTACTTCCACCTGCGCTACGATCCAGGGCCACTGGGCTGCTGCTTACCTTTCCAACAAATTGGATCGTTTGCCGAGCTCCAATGGCGAGGTTCTGGAGGAGATCATGTTGCACACACAATGGGGCAAGTGGCGCTACCCTTGCGGATATGGCGCGACTCTGCCGGACTTTGTGTTTGAGGGCATTCCTTACATTGACATGCTTCTGCGAGACATGGGATTGAAGAACAACCGTAAGGGGAGCTGGTTCAAGGAGCTCACTGAGCCGTACATGCCGCGAGACTATGCTGGGTTGGTTGAGGAGTGGAAGGCAGTCCATGCTGATAAAGACCTGAAGCTGTGAAGGTTTTGGAGAGGATGAGCAAGAATGGTACTGTAGAGCGAAGGATCCGATTCGTATGTCGCAAATAGCGTCAGATAGTGACTCTGGAGGAGTTCAGGTATATACTCTGTAGTGACGATAAGAAAATAAAGCGTTCACCTACACTCTCGGGACAAGGCGTCAGTGATTGTCCGGAGCCAGGACCGGACGATGCAGCTGGAAACGCGCGTGCCTTGCTACACTTCTAATTTAATTAGCAGAATGATGACAAGTATATGTATGAAACACCGTCGTAGATGACACACGCTGTCCCGTCGTTACATTTAGCCGGGATCTTGGGTTGCAATCTCGGAAGTTGAGATGCAATCGTCAGCTTTATATACAAAAGGCGGAGAGCCACGCAAGAGGCGTGCACAGCGTGTGCTAGGCGAGATTGAGCTGCAGGGAAGACTGCAGCTTGGCATAGACGCTGACACGCGTGTGAGATCATCGTCGATATGCCCTGTCCTCACGTGTAAGACATGCAGGTCACTGGGCGTCGAGGGTCTGCCCCCTTCCCCATCCTCCCACGGTAGCACCTGAGTACGAGGCGTGAAGAAAAAAGCCCTCGAGTCAGTTCCTTTGACCGGGACTGGCAGCCTGACAGGAGGTGGCCAGTGGTGAGGAAACGGGTGCCCGGATCAGATGTGACGAGAAGCACTAGTGCCCTGCTATCACGCAAGCGGCTTGTGCAGGACAGACCCATCCGCTTGGAATTCGGGGTTCTCTCCAAGACTCCTCAAGATTGAGTTGCGAGTGGTAGCACTGAGCAGTCCGAGCTTTTTGATAGTGCGCGAGTCTATGCCCATCATCCATCGGCAGGCTTTCGGTTCATCGTGGCCGATATGGTGTGAATCGTGATGTGCTGATCGGAGAGATGCGAGGGACATACCGTGTTGAAGTGCGTGGTCTGGTACAGGCTCATTTCGCGGTAAGAGCAAGCATACGAGCCATACGAGCATCAGTCCCTTCTCGGTCCGTGCCTGCCGGACTTCGCTGAGATGTTGAGGTATAGCAGGCAGCACTATTGCAGGTGTACAGAGTGCAGACCACGGCGCGCCGTCTCTATGGCGTAGCCCCGATCCTGCAGATTGACAGGGCCGGACTCGAAGGTTGCGAAGGTTGCGGTCGGTGCGCAGACAGCTCAATCAATCATGATCGGCCACCACTCACGCCGGAGGCAAGCATCAGCACAACCTGCGCACCAATGCAAATCAACCCTAAGTTAACCTCCAATATTCTCTCCTCCTCCTGCCTCTGCCTCTACACAGCTTCAAACGGTTACACCTCATTCCGCCGCATATCTTTGTTCGCAGTCAACCACTGTCTTTCTCTATCGCACTATCTCTCTGTCCCCACAACCCGCATCACGTCACCATCACCTTTAGAATTTCCCGGCCTGCAGATTCAAGGCCCCCCGCCAGCCTATCCGAGCATACACTGGCGAGTGGACTGTCTGCAGTGCATGGGAGCTGCATGAAAGGTACCACCGCGTCCGGACTGCGACACCAATCGTAGCCCAGTGCGCGTGACCATGTCCGCCCGCCAGGTCGCCAGCGAGAGCAGTGAGGATGAGTACTTCTCCGTCGGCGCCCAAGCCTACGGCGGAGCAGAAACCTCAGACAGCGACGCCGACTCGGTTGAGACAACCTCAATGGCACCTCCGAGACATCCCGTGCCCGCCATGCAGGGCGCTTTCGAAGAGTCGATCCACGAGTCTTCGGAACCAAATCCGCAACCGCGGTCGAAAGACGAGACGGCAGAGACACGACGACAGAGGATACTGGAGTCTAGGCAGTACGACGACTCGTGGACGGCAAGATGGAAGCAGAGGCCCACCGCCCGGCACCATCCATTGGCCAAACTCATGGCGCAGATCGTGTTCGGGATGCACTTGCTGCAGCAGCAGGCTGCGAAATCAGACGAAGAGGTGGTCAAGATCCTGCAGACACACGTAGACGAAGTGGACAACTTTTTGGAAAAGACGACGGAAGATTTCGATCTCGCGATCAAGGATATCTCAGAGCGCATCAATTTCTTGAAGTTGCCCATGGATCATCCTGATGTCTTTGGCACAATGTTGGAGGACAAGGCTTTTCGCACACAGCTCATGGAGGGCAACGAGAAGATTGAGATTATAATTGAGCGCACTTCAAGAGCCATGAATGCTGCTCTCCTGGACATTCAGCGAGGCAAGACTGCTACGAAAGAGCTGGGTCATTATCTAAATGCAGTCTCTGATGATTGGCCTAGCGAGAAAGCAGACCTTGAGGCGGTGCTTAATGCCATGCGCGGCAACGAGCAAGGGTGGAAACATTGTCTCAAGGATTTGCAGCACAAGGCTCATGAATTGAGAGACAGCATGGACCAGCTTTCGACAACAATAAGAGAAATGGCGCGGATGGCCGCAGAGGCTAGCAGACGCACAAGAGCCCACGGCAGGGCGTCATCTTCCGTACAACCACCAATGTCGTCCATTCCACGGTCAAAATTCAGCAGTGATGCCGCAAACCAAAGAAGCAGGGCGATGTCAGTCGATAAGCCCGATGCATCAAGTCAACGGAGCAGGGCGATGTCGGTCGATAAACCTCTGCCCAAGGCGCCCATCAACACCAATGGCCCCGTGGAGTTGGAGGCACATCCTGTTCCAATGGAACGAAGATACGAAGAACCACGGCCGACTCCAGTCTCGCCTGAGCGCATCGAACGTGAGAGGTCGCGACGATCAAGTACAGTACCTCCACGCCCATTGACCGCCGGCATGAAACCTCGCGAATCTCGCAATATGAACCGCAACGACACCAAAGATATTGTCGAGTTCCTACAAGAAGCCAGGCAGCCATCGCCACTGCAAAGTAATCCTTCGGGCGAGCGGGAAGCGAGGAATGCTCGTAATACGAACAGACAGAGTGCGATTGATGTTGTGGAGCATGCGAGGAGCATCAGCAGGAGCAGTATGCGAAGTCGCAGAGATGAGCGACCACAAACAGCGGATGGAAACACTGCACTTGGCTCTGGCTCTGAGCCGGCTCGTACGGAGCCATACAGGAAGGGCATCGAAAGGAACAAGCATGGTCCACCACCCGCAGGAGGCAGAGATTCTTCGCGCAGATCATCTTCCATTGGGTATGTTTCTTTCGTTCAAATTCCGTCTCTTACCATTACTGACAATCTCCAGTCCCTTCATGCGCCGCCTCTCCTTCCGCAGCAGCAGCAGGCCTTCACAAAGCCCAACTCGCGCCGTCTCCCCACCACCAGAATCCAGACCCGTCACCTCGCGACGCTATTCAACCGCCTCGACGCGCCGCGAACGCGAGACCGCCTCTCCCACCAACAACCACAATACCTCACCCACAACCACAACCGAAACCCTCACCCACCGCACCGTCTCTCCCAACCTCGTCCAACGCACCGTCTCCCCTAACCTTGCACCCCCGCCAAACCGCTCCACAGAATCACCCTCCACCCCCTCCGCCACAAGCGGCCGCAGCACAACCGACAGCCCAACCCTCACCGTCACCACCCCAGGCACCGAAAACCTCTCCCCAGCAATGAAATCCGACAGCGGTGGCGCGGACAAAGGCGCAGGCGCTCCCGTGAGACCCAGGCTCGTCAGCACCAACAGCACCAGCTCCGCGAATCCTAACGCTAATGGTAGCGTGCGGAGCATGCGGAGTTCGATGTCGAAGGGCGGTGCTGCGCCGGGGACTGCTGATGATAAGAAGAGAGGGAGAGGAATGAGTTTTAGGAGGTTCTTTGGCGGGAGTGCGAAGGCGCCGAAGGAGAGGCTGCCGAGGGCGGCGATGACGTATGGGGATTTGGCTTGATTGTTGTACAGTCTTCTTCTCTTCTCTTTTCTTTTTCTCGGTCTCCGGGTTTTGGAGGTATATATCTCGATGGAGGGATACACGTATATCTCGTCTCTTTTGTTTGGGCGGAAGGAAGGAATGGGGGTTTTTATGGGAGATCACACGCAAATTCTGTGATGGAGCGAGTGATAGGGATTCCATGCTTTTATGGAAATGGGAATGGGAAGAGATGGGCTGGTTCCCTCGTCGAATGGCGCGCGCTTTTCTTGTTTGTTGTGTATACCCTTTGACATATATTTTACAGGTCGGTTTTATATGGAAGATATTACCTCGCAGACTTCAGCGTGTTGTTTTGGCCTATAAGACCATTTGCTCCTTTTTGTTTCTGGAAGTCCGACGATTGCTGATTTGGAGAGCAACAGATCGTTCTCTAGCCACACTTCAGCCGTCTGCTTGAGAAAGATACCTTAAGGTTCCATTCGAAGTCTGAAGATTGCTAATCTTGGGAGGGATAGATTGTTCTCACCGCAATTAAACCATTTGCTTGAGAAAGATACCGCTGTTTTTAAAGATGTCAGCCTGAGGTTCCAAGATACTTACCTACAGCCTTGCTGCGCCGCCACTCGCATGCATGTATGCATGCGTTGCTTGGTTGGTTGGGCAGAAACGCACTTCAATGCAGCGTGGCGTGACTCCTGCATTGCAGCGGTTCGCACAGCCTCATCAGAGGGGCGGGCTGAGCTTTCATGCGGTAGACTACCTGGCTGATTCTTTAGAGCTGACAGTTTGCTACCTCTGTTTTCTTCATTCTCTTTCAAAGGTCAAAGACGCCGACAGACCGCTTACAGTACTCGTTTCGAAGTTCTAACTTCTTGCACACTCGACATGGCCGAAGCCGTCAGTTTGGCTGCTGCGGCTGTTGGGTTTATTGGTCTTGCTGGGCAGCTTGCGCAGGGCGTTATTAAGGTCAAGGAGATCTATACGACGATGAACGATGCGCCGAGAGATGTCAAGAACTTGTGCGCGAAGATGGAGGCGCTGCAAGGTGTATTGGAAGAGGTTGGTGATCAGATTCAAAAGCTGTTTCGGAGCAACATCAACCTCGACACACGAACTCTCAAGGATGTGATTACCCAGTGTGAGACATCGAGATACAGAGTCGAGGCGCACGTCAAAAAGTTCAGTGATGGTTTTCGGCACGGCAGAGGAGTGGCCGTGAAATACGTGTTCAAGAAGAAAGAGGTCCAAGAGATGGTGTCCGACTTGGAGCAGTGCAAATCGAGCCTTATTCTCGCTCGGCAAAGCATTGATGGGTACGTTGACACTCTGTGAACATTCGGGATATATTGCTGACTAGAGCAGTGCTATCTCGTCTTACCGTCACGAAGCGTTACTGCAACAACATGCGACATTATCGACCGACAACCATCAGCTGCTACAACACACATCTCGGGTGGAGACAATTGTGTAAGTGGGCCTCCTCTCTGACATACACGTATGTGTCTTACTGACCAGAGAAGTGAGGCGGTATCAACCCAACATCGACTGCACTTCGATACTATTTCTCAACAAGTCGCGGTAGCTTCCTCGCGATCCACGCATGGGTATCAAAGTCTCCGAGATGCCCATCGCGAAAGCAGGTCAGTGGCACGACGCTTCCGTTTAGACATCTCACTGACGTAGAGCTTCATGATAGCTCCAAAATCTCCGAATCACTCCGCGACCTCAAGAATCAGTTGCAATTACAACACGACGACAGCTCCACGAAAGCCATACTGGCACAAATCAAAGACATTCAAAGAAACATACACGCCTCCAACCAACATCTCGAGCAATTGGTCTCACACCGTTCAGATGACAGCCATTCTAGCTCTGCTAGCACCACCAAACGAATGAAAGTCGGCTTCCAATCCATACTGTTCAGCTTTTCAGTCGAAATCTCGTCCGAGGAAGGAAGCCAGCGCACCGAAGGCAAGACAGTCGTAAATGCTATCAAGAAAAGTTTCTGCACTATACGCCTGCCCAATTGGTTTGTGCAAGACCAATACAGCTTGGCGATTTCGCGTTCAAAGAACGGATGGCTGTTCCATCCGAGTATGCGCAGGACCGTTAAATACGACTCGCCGTTCTTTGAAGCTTGCAGATCTGGCGATTTGGAGACGATGAAGATGCTCTTGACGACTAAGCAGGCATTTCTTAGCGATAGGTACGAGATTAACGCTGAATCGGCGTTGAACTTGGCTCTCATATTCGGGCGCTTCGAAGCATACGAATTGCTTGTGAAAGCAGGTACACTGAGCTTCTTCCAATCTTATGATTACGCCGAAGCCATGGAATGCCTTGCCACGAACTTGGCACTAAGAAGGGACGAGAGTCGAGAGATCTTGCGCTTGATCGAACAGGAGCAGAAACTTGACGCTGACTGGATGGATGATATTGGGCTTGGCAGTGACTATTACAAGGTCATCCACGATCTTCGTTTGCATGCCGAAGAAGCCGGTGATTCTGCCTTGGGTCGCTTTGAAGCGCGCATGTTCCCCACCATCCTTAACTACCGATTCTCTTGCAGCGTTCTCGAGATCGAACTGGATTGGATTTCAGAATTTCTTGGAGATGAAGATAATGTACAAGAGGTTAGAGCCACCGCTTCTTGTAGCACTTGGTTGCTGTTCACCCTCGCTCACAAGATCAGCCATCTGTTCTGGATTAGTCGATATGGGGACCTTCCCGAGCATGCTGTCCGGACATGTCGCTTTGCCCTCGCTGTGTTTTGCGACACAGAGCTCGATCTTCATGCGCGCATAGGAGAACTGCCCAAAGAATGGCGCCGAGCATTGTACTCCGCCAGGTGGATCGACCTGAACCATGCCAACACGACTCCATTTGCGTACATATTCGTCAGATGGTTTACCGAGCACGGCTTCACGAGTCCGAACCATCAGCTTCTTAAGGCTTTTGAAGCGACGACGAGATTATGGGTGGATACACTCCACGGCGCAGGTGTGGACCTTGCAGCTTACGCCGAAAACGAGGCTTGGATAATCAACAAAATCCTGATGAGGGTGAGCGCAGAGAAAGGTTTTACTTGCAGATTGTTGTACGGCCCAGAGCCTGATGATTGGAGAATCGAGACGAGCCCGCCTGGAGAAGCACATCCTGTGTACTTCTGGCGCAGAATTGAGGCAACACCGATCGAGGAAGAACTTGCTCTGAAAGTCCTTGACCTTATGCGTCGGGTAGAGCATCCTGAGGATGTGTACTGCGATGTGCCTGGTCGCTGGGAAATAGATCAGGATGATCTCGAAGAATCAGACTGGATCATCAGAGGATCGCTGGCGTTCATGGAAGACAGTAAGTTGGCGCAGGTGGAGGCTGATTTAGAGCGACTGGATGCCGAAGAGTTCTATGAGGCGTGGGATCTTAGCTCTGTGATCAGATACTGGACGTACGACGAGAAAAGCAGCAAAGGCATCGGATGCACTGAGGGCTCCGAGGACTCCGAGAACTCAGACGGCTCACTAGACGAATGATAGCAATAGCAACCAAGAAAACCAAAGCTGCCTCCTCTGGACTACGACCAGCAAGCAGCTGAATTCTTTCTTATACCAAAAAATTACATTAATAACGAAGATCCACATATCTACCGCCCACCATTAACCTGCGCCGCAGTAGGCGGATGCCTCAACCTCCACACCGCGCCCTCAATCCCCACCATCTCCTTCTTCGTCACCCAAGGCCTTACTTTCGCCTCGCTCTCCTCGTCACCTTTGCTTCCGGCCGCGTACAAGTCTTCCAGGTAAGCCCACTCAGGCGCATCGAAACCTCCGCGCACCAGCAGGACTTTCTTGCTTGATAGCTCCTGGATTTGCGCTTCGCTGAGCGGTGTCACGAGGTGTAGTTCTTGGGTCTTCGCGTTGATGCCGCGGACGAGAGCTAGGCCGGCGCAGGTGGCGAAGCGGGGGTCGAGAGCGCGGAGGTAGCCTGCTGGTGGTGTGGCGATGTAGGGGAGTGAATGGGGCTCTGGCGTGTAAGAGGGTTCCGGAGGGGAGTCTAGAGAGGTGGCGAAAGCTTGGTGCAGGTCTTCTGTATTTTCAGCGGCGACGATGGCGACGAGGGCGCCGTCGAGGATTTCCGGCAGGAAGTCGCTGGGGACGGTCTGGCCGTAGGAGATTGTGGCGAAGATGCCTGGGTCTGGGCCGGAGTAGCGCACGATCCAGGGGCGGAGGGTGTTGATGGGTTTGCTGGACCATTGGGCGGGTTTTGCGGTGGAGGATTTGGTGGGTGGTTTGGAGTGGAAGTAGGCCATTGTTTGCATGGCGCGAAGGTCGGCTGGTGATCGGATGTTGGAACGAGAAGGCGCACGCGGAAGGGTGTATGAGTTCTGGCTACGGGCTTGCGTTGTCTGTTGGAGGTTTGCATCGACGCCTTCGATACAGATTGTGTCGGTGATGGGGAGGATATCGTAGAGGTCTGCGAGAACTGCAGCGCCGAGACCGGTGGTCCAGCCGCAGGCATTTATGATGATGGGAGCCACTCCCTTTTCGCGTTTCCTGGACTCAAGGACAAGAGCGAGTTCGCGGATACATGCAAGGTAGTGGTCTGGGTCGTCTTTGAAGCTCGTAGCTGCCAGAGTGTGGTGTGATAGAAGCTTGTTTGTCTGAGACGTTGCCGAAGCCTGATTTGTGAAAGAAGGTCCAAGTAATGGCTTGCTGACTTCCACAAGCGATATTTGTCCAGGAGGGCCAAATTCTGGTTGGCCGGGGTCGAGATCAAGATATAGGCACCTTTTGCTTGGGAGTTTGGTTGTGAGCATTGCATTGCACAACTGTCGGTTGAAAGTGGATTTGCCAGATGATTTAGGTCCAACAGCCATAGCACAAAGTGCACCCTTCTTCTCCTCTACTTTGCCAGTGAGCTGGGTGAAGACTTTCTGAGTACTTGAGTCCGTTTCCAACAAGTTCAAAGAGCGTTGCAAAGGATCGTCTGCCGTAGTTTCGAGGAATGTGAAGGAGCGGCCTTTGGGGTCTGCGGTCCAGATGTTGCGGAACAGAGGCGATAGCTTCTCCATACGCTTCATAGTAGACTTCACCGAGGACACACGGATGACAGTCGGGCTCCTGCGAGCAACGATGGGTGGCAAAGCTTGAACAGTAGGCGCATAGATTCTCTGAGGCCCGGATGAACCATGAAATGCGCCACCGTAGATGGTGGCGGTACCCTTGACGACCTCGAGGACGTACTCGCCCGCAAACACAGCGGTATCGCCAGCGCTCATAGTAAATTCCAGAGTACTCTCATCGTCCTGTAAGATCCGGCGTGGTTCGAGAGCAAATGTCGATAATTTTCGGGATGGAAGCGTCCTGGGTGGGGTCACAGCAGGCGTGACTGCAGCACTAGGAATCGCAGATGAAATGTCATCACTGTGGTGACCATCATAAGGAACAGCGCCAACGGCAGTAGCAAGAACAGCTGGATCTTCTCCATTATCTCCTCCAGACAGAGCGGCAGCTACAGGAATTGGTTTGTTCTGCTTCGCAAGACGAGCAGCCGCGAACGCGCTGAGTTGGCCTTTTGATATGTCAGTGGATGTTAATTCTTGATGTTATTAGAGACTCACCCTCAGGCTTGCCAAAGGCATCCTGCACTTTTCGTTTTTGCGCCATTATGTGATTTTTGATATCTCGTTCGACGGAAGTGAATGTCCAAATTGGGCAATCGCGGACCCGGGAAAATTCCAGCTCACCGCCCGCATTTTCTGCCGCTTCAAGCTTCGCCGTGCGCAGCGCCAAAGATTTCATGTGAAGTTCGCGACCCATTTGCCCGTCCTGATTGGGATCACAGCAACACCAACAAACATGGCCAAATCAAAAGTGAAAGAGCCCAAAGTGGCTCTGAAGGGCGAGAAAAAGAGCAAAGCCCCTAAGGCTTCCGTGACTGCTCGCGCGAAGCCGTCGCAATTGAGCGAGGAAAATGTTCTGGAGTCTGGAAGCGAGTCCGAGTCTGGGAGCAGTGGAGGCGGCAGCGACACCGAGAGCGAGGCGGAGAAGAGACAGAACACAAAGAAGCCCAATGCGAAAAAGGTGAAGGCTACAGAGCCTCTGGACGTGCCGGTTCCTT
>Ga0265797_10003335_pt1 | contig 25800 bp, 26 predicted proteins | sample P2T30metagenome_FD_192433 | JGI IMG/M metagenome (GOLD analysis project Ga0265797, IMG submission 192433) | Plant litter microbial communities from East Loma Ridge, Irvine, California - P2 T30 | ecosystem: Environmental > Terrestrial > Plant litter > Unclassified | place: USA: California... | reverse complement strand
CTGTCATATCCGATCAGCCCGGTGAATCGCGGTTGTACGATCACATCGCTCGCGCAGGCCTGTCCGGTGTGCTACACTTTTGTAGTTTTATGCAGCACCGCGGGTGCGGTGGTTGTCCGCAGAAGCTGCGGCAACGTACTTTTTTCAGTACATGGCTGCTTACTAATTTGGCCGCGCAAGCGGCATCGGTCTTTATGTCCCTGTCAAATCCTGTCTCACGTCGTGCGCTGCGCCATACGCGCGCCATAGACATCCAGGCGTTCGCGCGCGAGGATGGCTTGTGGGACCTTGACGCCCATATCACCGACATCAAAGTCAACGACACCCTCCTGGCTTCCGGCCTGCGCCCCGGCGGACAACCGTTGCACGACCTGTGGCTGCGCATTACGGTGGACCGGGAACTGACCGTCGTCGACGCCGAAGCCGTCTCTGATGCCGTGCCGTACGCGGGGTTCTGCAACACGATCGGCCCGGCCTACAAGGCACTGATCGGCCTGAACCTGATGCGCGGCTTCCGGCATGAGCTGAAAGCACGCCTGGCGGGCATTGCCGGCTGCACCCACCTGACGGAACTGGCGCAGATCCTGCCGACGGCCGCCGTGCAGGCGTTTGCCAACGACGTGTGGCCCACGTACGACGCCGCCACCGCCGCCCAGCCGACAGAAAAACCATTTCAACTCGACAAATGTCACGCATTGCGCACCGACGGCGGGGCCGTTGCCGAGTTTTACCCCCGCTGGGTGGCCAAGGCCGCCAATACAGCTTAGGTGCCGCACGACTGAATCAGCCGTAGCATCGACTCCGCAAGACCATTAGTATCACTAACCATTCAAATCTGTATCAGAAGGGAAGCCAGCATGAAAATCCATGAGTATCAAGGCAAAGAGATCCTCCGAAAATTCGGAGTGACGGTTCCGCGCGGCATTCCGTGCATGACCGTGGAAGAGGCGGTGAAAGCTGCTGAAACGCTGGGCGGCCCGGTCTGGGTGGTGAAGGCGCAGATCCACGCCGGTGGCCGTGGCAAGGGCGGTGGCGTCAAGGTTGCCAAGTCCCTGGAGCAGGTCAAGGAATACTCGGAACAGATCATGGGCATGCAGCTGATCACGCACCAGACCGGCCCAGAAGGCCAGAAGGTCCGTCGCCTGATGATCGAAGAAGGCGCCGACATCAAGAAGGAACTGTACGTGTCCCTGGTGACCGACCGCGTTTCGCAGCGCGTCGTGCTGATGGCTTCCTCCGAAGGCGGCATGGACATCGAAGAAGTGGCCGAGTCCCACCCAGAGAAAATCCACAACGTGATCATCGATCCGGCCGTGGGCCTGACCGACGCGGATGCCGACGATGTCGCCCGCAAGATCGGTGTGCCGGAAGCGTCGATCGCCGATGCCCGCGCCAACCTGCAAGGCCTGTACAAAGCGTACTGGGACACCGACGCATCGCTGGCCGAAATCAACCCGCTGATCCTGACCGGCGACGGTAAAGTCATCGCCCTGGACGCGAAGTTCAACTTCGACGCCAACGCGCTGTTCCGTCACCCTGAAATCGTCGCCTACCGCGACCTGGACGAAGAAGATCCAGCCGAAGTCGAAGCGTCGAAATTCGACCTGGCCTACATCTCCCTGGACGGCAATATCGGCTGCCTGGTGAACGGCGCCGGCCTGGCCATGGCCACGATGGACACCATCAAGCTGTTCGGCGGCGAGCCTGCCAACTTCCTGGACGTGGGCGGTGGCGCCACGGCCGAGAAAGTGACCGAAGCGTTCAAGATCATGCTGAAGAACCCAGGCCTGAAAGCCATCCTGGTGAACATCTTCGGCGGCATCATGCGCTGCGACGTGATCGCCGAAGGCGTCATCACCGCATCGAAAGCCGTCTCCCTGCAGGTACCGCTGGTCGTGCGCATGAAGGGCACGAACGAAGACCTGGGCAAGAAGATGCTGGCCGAATCCGGCCTGCCGATCATCGCCGCCGATACGATGGAAGACGCAGCGAAGAGCGTTGTCGCCGCTGCTGCCGGTCAAGCTTAATTAAGGAACCAACATGTCGATTCTGATCAACAAAGACACCAAAGTCATCACCCAGGGCATCACCGGCAAGACCGGTCAGTTCCACACCCGCATGTGCCGTGACTACGCGAACGGCAAGAACGCCTTCGTGGCAGGCGTGAACCCGAAGAAAGCCGGCGAAGATTTCGAAGGCATTCCAATTTTCGGTTCGGTGAAAGAAGCCGCATCGGAAACCGGCGCGACCGTCTCGGTCATCTACGTGCCGCCAGCAGGCGCTGCCGCCGCGATCTGGGAAGCTGTCGAAGCCAACCTGGAACTGGCAATCTGCATCACCGAAGGCATTCCAGTCCGTGACATGATGGAAATCAAGGACCGCATGGCCAAGGCCGGTTCCAAGACCCTGCTGCTGGGCCCGAACTGCCCAGGCCTGATCACGCCGGACGAAATCAAGATCGGCATCATGCCAGGTCACATCCACAAGAAAGGCCGTATCGGCGTCGTGTCCCGTTCGGGCACGCTGACATACGAAGCCGTCGGTCAGCTGACGGCACTGGGCCTGGGCCAATCGTCGGCAGTCGGCATCGGCGGCGACCCGATCAACGGCCTGAAGCACATCGACGTGATGCGCATGTTCAACGACGATCCTGATACCGACGCGGTCATCATGATCGGCGAAATCGGCGGTCCGGACGAAGCCAACGCCGCACGCTGGATCAAGGACAACATGAAGAAGCCAGTCGTTGGCTTCATCGCCGGTGTCACCGCTCCTCCGGGCAAGCGCATGGGCCACGCCGGCGCGCTGATCTCCGGCGGCGCCGACACGGCACAAGCCAAGCTGGAAATCATGGAAGCCTGCGGCATCACCGTGACGAAGAACCCATCGGAAATGGCACGCCTGCTGAAGGCAATGCTGTAATCCAAGGTTTCATCGGATAATACGGGGGCGCAAGCCCCCGTTTTTCATTTGGAGACCAGTTTGGCGAAGATCCTGATTTCCCGCGACGGCATCCTGGAGCAGACGGTACAGCTCAGAAGGGAACGCATGACGATCGGACGGGGCCGCCACAACGACATCGTGCTGGAACACCCCACCGTCAGCGGCGAGCACGCCATCATCACGACGATCCTGGACGACTCCTTCCTCGAAGACCGGTACAGCACCAACGGCACGTTCGTGAACGGCCACCGCATCGGCAAGCACTACCTGCAGAACCACGACGTCATCAAGCTGGCGAAATACCGCATTGAATTCATTGCCGACGGCATCCGCCCGCTGACCGGCGCGGTCGTAGCGCCCGTATCGGTTGCTGTGCCGTCGGCCGTCATCGAGGTACTCAACGGCAGCAATGCGGGCAAACGGCTGGCGCTGACGAAAGCGCAGACGAGCCTCGGGCGCAGCGGCGTCCAGGTCGTCGTCATCAGCCGCGGCGGCCTCGGCTACGCTGCCACGCACACGGAAGGCGAGCGCGCGCCGTTGTTGAACGGCGCGGCGCTGGGCCGCATGCCGCAGCCGCTGGCCGATGGCGATGTGCTGGACCTGTCCGGCACACGGATGGCGTTTCGGTTGGCATGACAAAATTCGTCATGTGACGATTTACGAACGGCGATGTGACAATTTTCGAGCATCTGGCTGACGAAAAATGTCAGGCCAGCGGCAGAAACGCAGGGAATATTGCTGTGTTCACCACGGAATGAGGACAAAACTGGCTGGCACGGGGATTGCTGAATGTAACGCAGTAGCCCCAGTGTTTCACCCAATTCGTCTTTAACCGAAGGAGCAGCAAATGAAATCCATGAACACCATGAAGCAGCAAGCCCAGGCCGGCTTCACGCTGATCGAACTGATGATCGTCGTCGCCATTATCGGCATCCTGGCCGCTGTTGCCATTCCGCAGTACAGCAACTACACGGTACGCGCCAAAGTCGCTAACGCCCTGTCCGCCGGCGATGCGTTGAAAACGGCTGTCGGTATGTGCCTGCAAGAAACCAGCGGCGACAAGACCGCCTGCGATACGGGCGCCAACGGTATTCCGGCCTTCACCCCGACCAAGGAAGTCTCTGCCGGTATCGTCACCGATGGCGATGTGATCCTGACCCTGGCCGATATCGGCAAGGGCACGGTCGGCAAGAAGATCACGATGGCGTCGGATCCGGGCACGAGCAATATCGTCTGGCGCAATTCCTCCGACATCGTCGAAGCCGACAACAAGGCAGCGTACGACGCGGTTCTGAAGAACAACCCACCAGCCGCCGCCGCACCAGCCAACTGATCGGCTGACTGGCAGCATCACAACCGGGCCGCGGCCCGGTTTTTTACTTTTGGGGGACGTCCTGCGATGCCAGCGCTTGCAGAATCGCATACGCCGCCGTCACCCGCGCCGGTATCGGGTAGTTCTTGTTTGCCAGCATGACGATGCCGATCTTCTGCGCCGGCACGAACAGCACGTAAGCCCCGAAGCCGCCCGTCGAGCCCGTCTTGTTGTACAACGTCGGCGTGATAGGCATGGTCGGCGTTGCCACAGCGCGAGCGCGATGGCGCTCCCAGATCATGCTTTCCGAATTCCCCTCCAGCAGCGTCTGCAGCTTGACGGGATACGCATACTGCTCCCACCCCAGCCCCTGCGTCATGCCGCCGACCTGGAAATAGCCGACGTGCGTGGCTTCCACCGCGCGCCGCATTGCCGGATCGAGCTGCTGCGGCGCCATATTGGCCTGCACAAATCGCAGCAGGTCCGCGGCGGTCGTGCGAACGCCGAACGTGACTGCGCTGAAAGGTTCGCCCGTGAAGTGCACGGGCTTGCCGTCCCTGTAGCCCCACGCGTAGTCCGGCCGCGCGCTCTCGGGCAGGTTGACGTAGCTGGACGTCATGCCGAACGCGGGGAACAGCAGGTGCTCGACGGCATCGGCATAGTCGCGCCCAAGCGCACGCGCCGTCAGATGGCCGAACAGGCCCAGGCTGGGATTGGAATATTCGCGAATGGCGCCGGGCCGTGCCGCCGGCTTCCAGTCGCGGTAGTAGCGCAGCGGCTCCGGCTCGGTCAGTTCGTCGGGGAACTGCAGCGGCAAGCCGCCGGCTGTGTAGGTGCCAAGGTGCAGCAGGGTCGCCTTGTCGATGGCACTGCCTTTGAGGGCGGGCCAGTATTTGCTCGGGTGATCCGTCAACGCCAGCTTGCCCTGCACCTGCGCATACGCGGTCAGGGTGGCCGCAAACGCCTTGCTGACGGAGCCGACTTCAAACACTGTGCGCTCGTCCACGGCCTTGTTATCGGCGCGCGAGGCCAGCCCGTAGTTGAAGACGGCGGACTGGCCGCCGACCGTGACGGCCACCGCCATGCCGGGCAGGTCGTGCTCGGCCATCAAGGGCTGGATGGTTTTATCGACAATGGCGCGCAGGGCCGCCTCATCGGGGGCGGCCGAGGCGGCCAGGGGCAATGCCAGGAACAGGGGAAGGGTACAGCGGTGCAGGGTGTTCAACACGTTTCCTTAGCTGGACGAGAATCCGCCAGCTTATCGGAAACGCAATACTGCAACAACAACGACGTCAGACGATCTTCTGCCGGTCCGCGATCAGCGCTTCGTACGTCAGGTTCTGCAGCATGAGGTAGTGCGCATGGTCGAGGTCGGCGAACTGCAGTCCGTACGAGAACAGCGGCGGCAGGTTCGGTCCCGGCGCCTTTGCCGTGCCCGCATTGCGGATGATGGCCTTCGTGGTGATCAGCACTTCACGGTTGCCTGGCTGCGTGATCAGCGTGAACTTCAGCGCGACTTCACCCGTGTCCTGCGCCAGTTCCTGCGCCGTTTCCACCAGCGCGCCGGAAACGCTCAGGTTGACGATGAACACACGCTGGTCGATCCCCGCGCTGCCCTTCAGCTGCGCCGGAATATCGACCTTGACGCGCATGGCCGTGCGTAAATTCGTGCCCTGGATCTGGTCGGGGAAGGTGACGTGAGCGTAGTACAGCGGACGCTGGAACACGCGCTGCACGACGCACGAGAACGAACACACGTTCACGCCGGAAAACACGCGCAGGGTCAGCTTGTCGCCCTCGTTCAGCGCGATGGGCGCGCCGTTCTCGAACGGGATCTTGACGATCATGTACTCGTCGCGCACCCAGCCGATCACGCTGGAAAAGTGCTGGATGGGCTTCAGGGTGCGATGGGTAATGAACTGCACCCGGCCGCCCACCTGCAGGTTCATCTGTTCGAATTCATAGACCCGGGGAGCGCTATCGCTCGCGGACGCACTGCTAGCCATCGTTGCTCTTTCCACTGCAGAGAAACGATCATTATAGCTGTGGCAATGACCAAGTCTCGAGAATGATGCCTTGAAAGTATCGGTTGTTTGCCGGGCGTATCAACTACCCAACGTGACTTGCATGCATGCTTGGCTGCAAGTTATGTGCAAGCCCGGCCGGGCTCACTCACCGGTGATCCCCGGCCAGCAGAGGCTTCCGACAGGACGAGTTGAAAGCGGCTTTGATAGCCGATCCGCGCGTCGTCCAATTCAATCCTTTGCAACACGTGGACAATGCGATCGAAATCTGCGCCCATCGCCCGCCGGGAGATGTCTGCGTCGTCCCAGATTAATTGAAGAGGACGCTCAACATCGACACTGAGTACATCTTGCAAGGCCGCCAAGTTCCTGCCGTAGTACTGCGACAGCGCCAGGGCAACCGTGATGGCGTCATGAAAGGCGCTCTGTGACGTCAGCTTCTTGCCGTCGAGGTGGACGATCACGCTGGCTCTGCTTCGTTGACGTTGCTGCGCTTCATCGACAATCAGCTGGTCGAGGACCAGTCCCCACTCTTGCCGCCGTGCTTTTCGCGCACGCGGATCTCGCTCATTACCATCCCTCGGTCCACCGCCTTGCACATGTCGTACACCGTCAGCAGGCCCACCTGAACCGCGGTGAGCGCCTCCATCTCGACGCCAGTTTTGCCATACGTCTCCACCTGCGCGCGGCAATGCACGGCCGATGCGGCCTCGTCGGTCTCGAAATCCACGGTCACGCGCGTCAGCGCGAGCGGGTGGCACAGGGGGACGAGGTCGCTGGTGCGCTTGGCGCCCATGATGGCGGCGATGCGGGCGATGCCGAGGACGTCGCCCTTTTTTGCGGTGCCGGATAAAATGATGGCGAGCGTTTCCGGCTTCATCCGGATCGTGCCGGTGGCAACGGCGATGCGGTGGGTTTCGGCCTTGGCGCCGACGTCGACCATGTGAGCCTGGCCGGTGGTGTCGAAGTGGGTGAGCTGGTCGGACATACGTGTATTCTGTGGTTAATGCCGCCTTGTGGCGGGCGTGTAGAGAACAGGTATCATAGCACCGTGAATGCGACCCAATTCCCCCGCCGTCTCGTGGCGCTGGCAGCAGCGCTGCTGATTGCCGCCCCCGTCACGCCGGCGCAAACCGCGCTGGCGCCGGCCCATGTGCCGAACCTGCCGAGCCTGGGCGATACGTCGCGCGAGGCGCTGTCTCCCATCACCGAGCGCAAGCTGGGCGAGGAGATCATGCGCGACATCCGCTTCGACCATGATTATCTCGACGATCCTCCCATCATCGAATACCTGAATGCGCTGGGCAATACGCTTGTCACGGCGCGGCCAGGGGCGCGGGGCGAGGCAAACTACGATTACTTCTTCTTCTGCGTGCGCGATCCGATGCTCAATGCGTTCGCGCTGCCGGGCGGGTTTATCGGCGTCCACTCGGGGCTGCTGCTGGCCGCGCAGACGGAGTCCGAGCTGGCTTCCGTGCTGTCGCACGAAATCGGCCACGTGGCGCAGCGGCATATCGCGCGCCAGCTGGGCGAGCAGAAGACGGATGCGCTGATTCCGCTGGCCGCGATGATCCTGGCGGCGTTGGCGGCGAAAAACAATCCCGATGCGGCGATGGGTGTCATGATGGGCGGGCAGGGCGTGGCGATCCAGCGCCAGCTGAACTTCGGGCGCGATGCCGAGCGCGAAGCGGACCGCATCGGGTTCCAGATCATGGGCGCGGCCGGCTACGAGACCAATGGCATGGTGGCGTTCTTCCAGCGGTTGCAGACGGCCACGCGCAACTACAGCGATCTCGTGCCCGCCTACCTGCAAAGCCACCCGCTGACGACCGAGCGGATTGCCGACATCCAGGCGCGCATCCGCGAGCAGCCTTACCGCCAGAGAGTCGATGCGCTCGACTTCTTCCTCGTCCGCGCCCGTGCCCGCGTGTTGCAGGACACGTCGAGCAAGGGACTGGCGGAAACGGAAGAGTTCCTGCGCAACCAGCTGGAGCAGCCCAGCCGGCACCAGATCGCGTCGGCCCAGTACGGCATGGCGATCCTCGCGCTGAAGCGGCGCGATTACGCGGGTGCGCAGACGTGGCTGGACAAGTCCGCCGCCACGATTCACCGTCCGCCGGCCGCGGGCGCGTTCAGCTCGCCGCTGCCGAAGGGGATCGCGGACAGCGTGCTGGCGTACACGTCGCTGGAAATCAAGGTGGACCAGGAGGACAAGCCGGCCATCATGGCCCAGGCCATCCGCGAAGGGGAGGCGGCGCATGCGAAGTTCCCGCTGTCGCGCGGCATCGTCTGGCAGTATGCCGATGCGCTGATCAAGGGCGGCAAGCCGGAGCAGGCCGAGCGCTTCCTGCGCGACCAGTTGCAGATGTACCGCAGCGAACCGGAGTTGCAGGACCTGCTGGCGCAGGCGTATTCAAAGATGGGCAAGATCGCGTTGCAGCATATCGCGCTGGCCGAATCGTATGCGCTGCTGGGCGGCACGCAGGCGGCGCTCGACCAGCTGGAGCTGGCGCGCAAATCGCGCGACGCGTCGTTCTATGAACAGGCCGTCATCGATGCGCGCGAGCGCGAGTGGCAGGCCAAGCGGCGCGAGGCGATGGGCGAGAAGGGCAAGGACAAGGGCGCCGGCTTTGCGGTCAGCGGCAGCGTCAAGGCGACGACCACGAAGGACGAACAGCAGGAGCCCGTCGATCCGTCGTGCCGGGGGATGCTGGCCAATTCGCCGCGCTGTACGGATGGCCGGTTGGGGACGCCGCGCGCGACACCGTGGGGGCCGCAGCGATAAGCGACGGCGACCGGTGTCGATAACCGGTTGCCTGTCACCGGTTTATTCGCCGGTGGGGACCCGCACGAAGCCCAGCCGCGCCGGCACGTCGTCGCGGCCGAGGTGTTCGACAGTGAGTTGATTGCCGCCGAGGCGCATCGTCAGTTCATCTTCCGGCCGCCCGATCCATTTCAGCAGCGTCTCGCCATCCACGTCAAACCACTCCAGAGCCTGCGTAAAATCGCGGTCGTCCAGCTGTGCGACCACGTCTCCCGCCTGCAGGATCAGCTCGCCAGCCTCCGTCAGGAAGGCTGCCTCGACGTCGGGCATCGGCGCCCCCGTGTGCAGCACGAGACCCTGGGCGGGATCGGTGCGCACGACGAACGGCGTGCTTTCCAGATTCAGGAACACCCGCTGTGGACCGTTCTGGAAGAACCAGCAGCCGCGCTCGTCGCGCTGGTAATTGCGGTTAATGAAGCCGACCAGCGCCGCGTTGTTCAGCTTGTCGCCGGGCTCGTTCATCTGCTGCGCCCGCTCGTCGCGCATGCGCCAGTTGCCGCGCGCATCCAATGCCAGCCAGCCGTAGCAGTGCGGCACGTTCGGCCATTTGGCCATTGCCTGTTTTACGATATCGTCCATGGTTCAAGCATCGCACAGCGCGGCCGTTTGTGGCGCGCCGATACTCTGGCCTCCTTCAAGGAAATGGATCATGCGGCGCGGTAGCCAGGCCAGGCTGCCGGGCAGGCGGCCTGTGGCGAAGCCGACGTGGCCGCCTTCCGCCGGGTAGTCGAGCACCACGTGGGATGAGGCCGCCTGCGGCAGATACCGGCCGGGCAGGAACGGATCGTTGCGCGCGTTCAGCACGAGGGTCGGTACCGTGATGTCCTCCAGCACGTGCTTGGCGCTGGCGCGGTCCCAGTAATCCTCGACATTGCGGTAGCCGTGCAGCGGCGCCGTGACGATATTGTCAAACGTGTAGAGGTCGGGTGCGGCGTGCATGGCGTCGAGGTCGAACAGGCCGGGGAATTGCTCCAGCTTGGCGGCGCACTTCGGCTTCAATGTCTGCAGGAACATGCGCTGGTAGACGCGGTTGAAGCCGCGGCCCAGTGCCTCGCCGCCGCGGGCGAGATCGAGCGGGGCCGAGACGGCGACGGCGGCGTCGACGAATTCCGCCGAATGCTGCGATTCGCCCAGCCAGCGCAGCAGCACGTTGCCGCCCAGCGAGACGCCGCAGGTGTAGAACTTGCCCGTCGCCAGCGGACGCAGGCGGCGCAGCATCCAGTCCGCCTCCTGCGCGTCGCCCGAGTGATAAAAGCGCGGCGCCAGGTTCGGCTCGCCCGAACAGCCGCGGAAGTGCGGGATCGCGCCGGACCAGCCGCGCGCCATCAGCTCCGCACCCAGTGCGCGGCAGTAATGACTGTCCGACGAACCTTCCAGCCCGTGAAACAGCACGACAAACGGCGCACCGGGCTGGCCGTCAACGAAATCGACGTCGACGAAATCGCCATCGGGCGTCTGCCAGCGTTCACGACGGAACGGCACAGCCGGCTTGGGGATGCACTTGGCCGGGTAGATCGTCTGGAAGTGGCCATTCGGCAGCCACAGCGGCGCGGTGTAGTTCATGGCATAAATATTTCCAAAAATCGGGGACAGTCCCCGATTTTTGGAAACTTTTGACAATCAGGGACTTTCCTCAAAGCAGGGGTCTGTCCCGGGTTTTTAGTGCAGCACCGTCGAGTGGGTCTCGGAGGGCACCGGGCCTGGGGCTGTCGAGACGTGGTGCAGCACCATGCGCCAGCCTTTTGGCGTTTTCATGTAGACGTTGGTGGCGATCAGGTGGTGCGGTTCGCCTTGCGACGACGTCGTGCCTTGCACCACCGTGTGGACGGCGCTCATCAGATTGTGCGTTTCGTGCAGCTGCGTGGGACGGCCCGGCAGGCCGCCGTGTTCCAGCAGCATCGTCCACGACTCGCGGATGGCGCGGTGGCCGATCAGGCGGGCGCCGCCCGGGTGGACGCAGACGATTTCCTCGTCGTCGGCCCACAGCGCCATCAGCGCTTCCACGTCGGCGCGGTTGAGCGCGTCGTAGAAGGCCGCTTCGACTTCCGCGGGGCTGCCGTTCAGTTGCTTCTTTTTCATATCAGCCTCGCGAAAGATTGCGCAATGCGCGCGCCGGATCAGTGGTGATGAACGGCCGAGCCTGGCTTGATGCGGTAGGCGGTGCCGCAGTACGGGCACTTGGCTTCACCGTTGGCGGCGAAATCCAGGAACACGCGCGGGTGGCCCGACCACAGCGGCATGGCCGGGTTCGGGCAGAATGCCGGCAGGTCCTTACCTTCGAGTTCGACTGGCGTGGTGGCGTTGCTCATCTTTTTGATGCTCCGGAGTTCAAAAAGCACGATTTTAACGGATTCGGACAGCGGCAAGCATTCACCGCTAAAATGGCGCCCGTATTTACCTGACTAGCACCCGACAATTCACCCCCGCCCGTTTCCAGCGCCAGGAAACGACGGGCTTCCTGCCCATAAACGTGGCAGGAAAACCACACTAAGACAGATGAACGAAGCAAGCGACGTCGTCACCCCTGACCCCGCCGCCTGGCGCGATGGCGTCCGGACCGGTACTCCCACCCTGTTCGGCATCGGCGCCTGGGGCCTCGTCGTTGGCGTCGCCATGATCAAGTCCGGGCTGACATTGCCGCAGGCGCTGGGCATGACGCTGCTCGTGTTTGCCGGCTCGGCCCAGCTGGCCTCATTGCCGCTGATCGCGGCCGGCGCGCCGATCTGGGTGATCTTTACCACCGGCCTCGTCGTCAACCTGCGCTTCGTCATCTTTTCCGCCCTGCTCGCGCCGCACTTCCGCATGCTGCCGTGGTACCAGCGCCTGCATCTGGGCTTTGTTTCCGGCGACATTTCCGTCGCGCTGTTCCTGCAACGCTACCCCGATCCCGCGCCGGCGCAAGGCAAGCTGTCGTACCTGAAAGGGCTGCTGTATCCGAACTGGGCGTCGTGGCAGATCGGCTCCATTGCCGGCATTTTCCTCGGCAACGTCGTGCCGGCGGAGTGGGGGCTGGGGTTTGCCGGCACGCTGGCAATTATCTGCGTGCTGGTGCCGATGGTGGCCAGCCGGCCTGCGCTGTGTGGCGTGCTGGTTGCGGGCGGCGTGTCCGTGCTGGCGGCCGGGCTCCCCTACAAATTGGGGTTACTGGCCGCCGTGCTGGTCGGCATGGTGACGGCCATGATCGTCGAGGAAGTGGGTGACAAGTTCGCCGCGAAAGGCCGGCCATGAGCGACCTGGAAATCTGGATCGTCATCGTTGCCCTGGCGGTTTCCACGGCCATCACCCGCAGCGGTTTCTGGCTGGTCGGGCACCGGGTGACGATCCCGCGCCGCGTCAACGAGATGCTGCGCTATGCGCCGTCATGCGCGCTGGCCGCCATCATCGGCCCCGACCTGCTGCTGGCGCCCGAGTCGCTGCAGTTCACCTTATTGAACGGCAAGCTGCTGGCCGGTATCGCCTCGGTCGGCTGGTACCTTTGGCGCCGCAATATGCTGGAAACGATCGTGTTCGGCATGCTGTTCTTCACCGCGCTGAGGCTGTTGCATTTGTTCTAATGGACAGGCTGGCAAGGGCGGGCTTGCGGTAAAATAGCGGTCTTTCTATCACTTGTCCTTTGGGAAACCATGCAAGCTGTTCTGAACTTCACTCGCCTCGACGATCTGATCGCGCAAAACGCGCTGCAAGGCAAGCGGGTCTTTATCCGCGCCGACCTCAATGTGCCGCAGGACGATGCCGGCAACATTACCGAAGACACCCGCATCCGCGCTTCCGTGCCTGCCATCCAGGCCGCCGTCAAAGCCGGCGCCAAGGTGATGGTCACGTCCCACCTGGGCCGTCCGACCGAAGGCGAGTTCAAGCCGGAAGACAGCCTGGCACCCGTCGCCGCCCGCCTGGCGCAGCTGCTGGGCCAGCCGGTGGAACTGAAACAGAACTGGACCGAAGGCGCCGGCCTGGACAATCTGGCCGACGGCCAGGTCGTGCTGCTGGAAAACGTGCGCGTCAACAAGGGCGAGAAGAAGAACACGGACGAGCTGGCCCAGAAAATGGCGAAACTGTGCGACGTCTACGTCAACGACGCGTTCGGCACTGCCCACCGCGCCGAAGCGTCCACGCACGGCATCGCCAAGTTCGCGCCCGTCGCCGCGGCGGGTCCGCTGCTGGCCGCTGAGCTGGATGCACTGGGCAAGGCGCTGGGCGCCCCTGCGCGTCCGCTGCTGGCCATCGTCGCCGGCTCGAAAGTCTCGTCGAAACTGTCGATCCTGAAGTCGCTGGCCGACAAGGTCGACAACCTCGTTGTCGGCGGCGGCATCGCCAACACGTTCATGCTGGCTGCCGGCCTGAAGATCGGCAAGTCGCTGGCCGAGCCGGACCTGGTGGAAGAGGCGAAAGCCATCATCGACATGATGGCCAAGCGCGGCGCCCAGGTGCCGATCCCGACGGACGTCGTCTGCGCGAAAGAATTCTCGCCGACGGCAACCGCGACCGTGAAGGCGGTGGCGGACGTGGCCGATGACGACATGATCCTGGACATCGGCCCGGAAACGGCAAAGCACCTGGCCGAGCAGATCGCCAAGGCCGGCACCATCGTCTGGAACGGCCCGGTTGGCGTGTTCGAGTTCGACCAGTTCGGCAACGGTACGAAGACGCTGGCCATGGCGATTGCCGAATCGAAGGGCTTCTCGATCGCGGGCGGAGGCGACACGCTGGCAGCGATTGCAAAATACGCCATTACCGATAAAATTGGTTATATCTCGACCGGCGGCGGCGCCTTCCTCGAATTCCTGGAAGGCAAGACGTTGCCGGCGGTGGAAGTGCTCGTCCAACGAGCTGCCAAGTAATTCACCCGCAGCGACAGGGCGCAGCGACGTAGTCCGCAACTACACGCTGCGCTTTTCACTTCAACATACCGTTCAAGGAACCTTCAATGTCCCGTGGCACCAAAATCGTCGCAACCATCGGCCCCGCTTCCACCGACCTCAACGTCCTGATCAAGATGATCCGTGCCGGCGTGGACGTGGTGCGGCTGAACTTCTCGCACGGCAAGGCGCAGGATCACATCGATCGCGCCAACCTGGTGCGACAGGCGGCGGCGGAGTGCGGACGGGAAGTGGCCATCATGGCCGACATGCAGGGTCCGAAGATCCGCGTGGGCAAGTTTGAAGAGGGCAAGATCAACCTGGCCAACGGCGACAAGTTCGTCCTCGATTCGAAATGGGGCGAGAACGGCGAGCTGGGCAATCAGGACCGCGTCGGCCTGGACTATAAAAACCTGCCGAACGACCTGCGGCCGAAAGACGTGCTGCTGCTCAACGACGGCCTGATCGTGCTGGTCGTCGACCGCATCGCCGGCAGCGAGATTCACACCACCGTCAAGATCGGCGGCGAGCTGTCGAACAACAAGGGCATCAACCGCCAGGGCGGCGGCCTGACGGCGCCGGCGCTGACCGCGAAGGACATGGAAGACATCAAGACGGCCATGAGCTTCCAGGCGGATTACCTCGCCATCTCGTTCCCGAAAAACGCCACCGACATGGAAATGGCGCGCCAGCTGGCGAACATTGCCGGCGAACCCTACGGCCACAAGCCGCAGATGATCGCCAAGATCGAGCGTGCCGAAGCGATCCCGGCGCTGCAGGAAATCCTGAACGCGTCGGACGGCATCATGGTCGCCCGTGGCGACCTGGCCGTCGAAGTGGGCAATGCCGCCGTGCCGGCGCTGCAGAAGCGCATGATCCGCATGGCGCGCGAATCGAACAAGATCGCCATCACGGCCACGCAGATGATGGAATCGATGATTTTCAATGCCGTGCCCACGCGCGCCGAAGTGTCCGACGTGGCGAATGCCGTGCTGGACGGCACCGATGCCGTGATGGCGTCCGCCGAGACCGCTTCTGGCCGCTATCCGATCGAGACGGTCGAAATGATGGCCGCCGTCTGCGTGGAAGCCGAGCAATCCGAATACAACAAGCTGGACGCCGATTTCCTGAACGTGCGCTTCACGCGCATCGACCAGTCGATCGCCTACGGTGCCCTGTTTACGGCCCACCACCTGCGCGTCAAGGCGATCGTCGCCCTGACCGAAACCGGCTCCACGCCGCTGTGGATGAGCCGTCACAACATCGACACCCCGATCTTCGCGCTGACCCCCAGCGTCACCACGCAGCGCAAGGCTTCGCTGTACCGCAACGTCAGCGCGCATTATCTGCTGCAGCAAGGTACCAGCCGCGACGTGCTGAAACAGGCCGAGGACCTGCTGGTCCAGCACGGCATCGCCAAGAAGGGCGACATGATCGTCGTCACGTGGGGCGAGCCGATGGGGCAGGTCGGCGGCACCAACGCGCTGAAGATCGTTAAAGTAGGCGAGTTCAGCTAGGCGCGCACCCAGCTACAGGCGGGCGCCCGGTCACAAGCTGCGCAGCCCGCCACACAGGTTTTTATTTGATTGGAGTATTACCATGTCCCTCGTATCCATGCGTCAGCTGCTGGACCATGCCGCCGAACACGGCTATGGCTTGCCGGCATTTAACGTCAACAACCTGGAACAAGTGCAGGCCATCATGGCTGCCGCCGACGCTGTCAACAGCCCGGTGATCATGCAGGCATCGGCCGGCGCCCGCAAATACGCCGGCGAGGCGTTCCTGCGCCACCTGATCGACGCGGCCATCGAAGCATATCCGCACATCCCTGTCGTCATGCACCAGGATCACGGCCAGTCGCCGGCGGTCTGCATGGCCGCGATCCGCTCCGGCTTCTCGTCCGTCATGATGGACGGCTCGCTGGAAGCCGACGGCAAGTCCGTCGCGTCGTACGACTACAACGTGGAAGTGTCGCGTGAAGTGGTGAAATTCTCGCACGCCATCGGCGTCACCGTCGAAGCGGAACTGGGCGTGCTGGGCTCGCTGGAAACGATGAAGGGCGACAAGGAAGACGGCCACGGCGCCGAAGGCACGATGACGCGCGAACAGCTGCTGACGGACGTGGCGCAAGCCGCCGACTTCGTCGAGCGCACCCAGTGCGACGCGCTGGCCATCGCGATCGGCACGTCGCACGGCGCGTACAAATTCACGCGCAAGCCAACCGGCGACATCCTGGCGATCGACCGCATCAAGGAAATCCACGCGCGCATTCCGAACACGCACCTGGTGATGCACGGTTCGTCGTCGGTGCCGCAGGAACTGCTGGCCATCATCCGTGAATTCGGCGGCGACATGAAGGAAACCTACGGCGTGCCCGTCGAAGAGATCCAGGAAGGCATCCGTCACGGCGTGCGCAAGATCAACATCGATACCGACATCCGCCTGGCGATGACGGCAGCGGTGCGCAAGTACATGTTCCAGAACCCGTCGAAGTTCGATCCGCGCGACTTCCTGAAGCCGGCCCGCCTGGCTGCGGAAGAAGTCGTCAAGGCCCGTTTCCTGGCGTTCGGCTGCGAAGGCCGCGCCTCGCAGATCAAGCCGATTCCGCTGGAAAAAATGGCAGAACGTTACAAGGCCGGTGAACTGGCCCAGATTGTGAAGTAAAATCCTGTCTGGAACGGGGCGGCGTGCCGCCCCGGACTCACTCGACCGGCGAGCGGGTTTTCCCCTCGCCGGTTTTCGTTTCAGTTTCGTATTCCTATTGCGTAAGTCATTTCCCCTCCATGAAAAGCCTTCACCAGTCCTCCATCCAATCCCTGCCCCTGCTCGGCCACGGTAAAGTCCGCGACAATTACGCTGTCGGCGACGACAAGATCCTGATCGTCACGACCGACCGCCTGTCGGCCTTCGACGTTGTGATGAACGAACCGATTCCCGGCAAGGGCATGGTTTTGAACCAGATGAGCGATTTCTGGTTTGAAAAGCTCGGCCATATCGTGCCGAACCACCTGACCGGCATCGCGCCCGAGTCCGTGGTGACAGCGGAGGAAGTGGAGCAGGTGAAGGGCCGCGCCGTCGTGGCCAAGCGCCTGAAGCCGATCATGGTGGAAGCCGTCGTGCGCGGCTACATCATCGGTTCCGGCTGGAAGGACTACCAGGAAACGGGCAAGATCTGCGGCATCGACCTGCCCGCCGGCCTGCGCCAGGCGGAAAAGCTGCCCGAGCCGCTGTTCACGCCGGCCGCGAAAGCGGACCTGGGCGAGCACGACGAGAACATCAGCTTTGCCGACATGGAAAGCCGCATCGGCGCCGAACTGGCCGCCAAAATGCGCGAAGTAAGCATCCAGCTGTACAAGACGGCAGCGGAATACGCGGCCACGCGCGGCATCATCATTGCCGACACGAAGTTCGAATTTGGCCTGGATGAAAACGGCGTCATGCACCTGATGGACGAAGTGCTGACGGCGGACTCGTCGCGCTTCTGGCCGGCCGATTCGTACGCACCCGGCATGTCGCCGCCGTCGTTCGACAAGCAGTTCGTGCGCGACTACCTGGAAACGCTGACGGAGTGGAAGAAGACGCCACCGGCGCCAACGCTGCCGCAGGAAGTGATCGACAAGACGCAAGCCAAGTATTTCGAAGCGATCGAACGCCTGACGGGCGAGAAGCTGAAGGTCTGAGATGGCCGAGAACAACAAGCCGCTCGTCGGCGTCATCATGGGTTCCAGTTCCGACTGGGACGTGATGCAGAACGCGGTCGCCATCCTGAAGCAGTTCGGCGTGCCGTTCGAGGCGCAGGTGATCTCCGCGCACCGCATGCCGGACGAGATGTTCACGTATGCGGAAACCGCGCGTGCCCGTGGCCTGCGCGCGATCATCGCCGGTGCCGGCGGCGCCGCGCACCTGCCCGGTATGGTCGCGGCGAAAACCATCGTGCCGGTGCTGGGCGTGCCCGTGCCGTCGAAATACCTGCGCGGCGAGGACTCGCTGCTGTCGATCGTGCAGATGCCGAAAGGCGTGCCCGTGTCGACGTTCGCCATCGGCGAAGCGGGCGCTGCCAACGCGGCGCTGACGGCGGTGGCGATCATTGCCGCCACCGACGACGCGCTGGCCGACCAGCTGGAAGCCTTCCGTTCCCAACAGACCGCGGCCGCCAAGGCCATGATTTTGCCCGTCGATTAAATGAACGCTCCGAAGTCTCAGGCCGGCATCGATTTTGCCGCGCTGGCCGAACCGCAATTCCTTCCCGCCGTCCCTGCCGCCAATCCACCGGTGTGGCTGGGCGTGATGGGCGGCGGCCAGCTGGGCCGCATGTTTGCCCAAGCGGCCCAGGAGATGGGCTACCAGGTTGTCGTGCTGGAACCGGCCGCCGATTGCCCCGCGGGGCAGGTGGCCCAGCGGCTGATCAACGCCAACTACACGGATGGCGCCTCGCTGGATGAACTGGTGGCGCAGTGCGCCGCCGTTACCACCGAATTCGAGAACGTGCCGGCGGACAGCCTGGCGCGCCTTGCGCAGCAGATTTTCGTGGCGCCGAACGCCGCCGGCGTGTCGGTGGCGCAGGACCGCATTGCCGAAAAAACGTTCTTCGTCGGCTGCGCGGATAAATCCGGCGTGCTGCCGGCACCGCACAAGGTCATCGCGTCGCAGGCGGACATCGACGCCATCGGCGACGAGCTGCTGCCGGGCATCCTGAAGACCGTGCGCATGGGTTACGACGGCAAGGGCCAGGTGCGCGTCCAGTCCCGTGACGACGTGCGCGCCGCCTTCGACGGCATGGGTCAGGTCACGTGCCTGCTGGAGAAAATGCTGCCGCTGGCGTACGAAATCTCCGTGCTGACGGCGCGCGGCGTGGACGGCAAGTCCGTCGTCTACCCGATCGCGGAAAACGTCCATCGTGACGGCATCCTGTTCACGACGACCGTGCCGGGCCCGAACGTGTCCATCGATTGCGCGCAGAAGGCGCAGGCGGCAGCGACGGCGATCGTTGCCGAGCTGGGCTATGTCGGCGTGCTGTGCATCGAATTCTTCGTGCTGACCGACGGCACGCTGGTCGTCAACGAAATGGCGCCGCGCCCGCACAACAGCGGCCACTACACGATGGACGCGTGCATCACGAGCCAGTTCGCGCAGCAGGTGCGTGCCATGGCCCGCTTGCCGCTGGGCGATGTGCGCCAGCATTCGCCGGCCGTCATGCTCAATATCCTGGGCGACGTCTGGTTCGATGGCGACACGTACCGCGAACCGGCATGGGACCAGGTGGCCGCACTGCCGGGCGCCTGCCTGCACCTGTACGGCAAGGACGATCCCCGTCCGGGCCGCAAGATGGGCCACGTGACGTTTGTCGCGCACACGCTCGACGATGCGCAGCGCCAGCTTGCCGCGGCCTGCGCGATCCTGGGTATTGCGCTGTGACCCTGATCGACGACGCTGCACACAAGCTGGAGGCCGGCGGCCTCGTCGCGTTTCCGACCGAGACCGTCTACGGCCTCGGCGCGGATGCGGAAAACCCGGCGGCGGTTGCCAGCATCTACGCGGCCAAGGGCCGGCCGAACGACCATCCCGTCATCGTCCACCTGGCGCCCGGTGCGGATCTCGACTACTGGGCGTGCGACATTCCCGAGGAGGCGCGCCAGCTGGTGGCTGCATTCTGGCCCGGCCCGTTGACCCTGATCCTGAAGCGCCACGCGCACATTCCTGACGCCGTCTCCGGCGGCCAGGATACGGTCGGCCTGCGCTGCCCGTCTCACCCCGTCGCGATGGCGCTGCTGTCCGCGTTCAAGGGCGGCAAGGGCGGCGTGGCGGCACCGTCGGCGAATAAATTCGGCAACGTCAGCCCGACCGCCGCGCAGCATGTGCGGGACGAATTCGGCGCCGACAGTGACATCACCGTGCTGGACGGCGGTTCCAGCCAGGTCGGCATCGAATCGACGATCCTCGATTTGTCGCGCCTGGCGACGCACGGTCCGGTGCTGCTGCGCCCCGGGCACATCAGCGCCTCGCAGATCGCGGCCGTGATCGGCACCATGCCGGTCGCGCCGGATGCCAGCGCGCCACGCGCATCGGGCACGCTGGAATCGCACTACGCGCCGAAGGCACCGGTGGCGTTGGTGCTCGGCACGGTGCTGCCTAGCGTATTGGCCATGCTCGCCGACAGAGGCCACAAAGCCGCCTTGATCCATTATTCGCCGTTGCTGACGCGCGCCGTCGCCCAGCACGCGCTGCCGGAAGACCCGGCCGGCTACGCCCACGGCATCTACGCCGCGCTGCGCGCGATGGACCAGACGGACGCCGAACTCATCCTCGTCGAAGCCCCCCCGCAAGACGACAACTGGCTGGGCGTCAACGACCGCCTGCGCCGCGCCGCGCATGGCGCCCAAGGCACCATCGACCGCCTGCTGGCCTGAGGAATTCGGCCTCGCAGCGCTGACGGCGGGCGTCGCGCAGCCTGTCCCCGACGTACTGCTTCCGACGTTCGTTGCCTACAAACTGCCGCGTCGCGAAGTCGGCGCCGCCAGCGACCTGGGTCGATAAAACGTCGGGGACAGGCACCTCGCGGGCCCTTCGGCCCGAGAGGAGCCAGTCCCCGGCGAGCTCACACGGCGGCGGCCGATCAGCCGGGGACTGGCTCCGATCGCAGGCTCTCCGAGCCTGTGATCGGTGCCTGTCCCCGACGTACTGTCGGAAGCAAACGAAACGCCAATGGCGGTCACGCATGTGAATACCCCGTTGCAATCCACGCACAACTGTTGTTTTTACAAACGTCTCCCTGTGCAGGCGGCCTTATCGCTGGCATATTAGTCAGGTTGCGAATAAGCACGTCCGTTCGTCTGCACAATATAAATATTCAGGAGACAAGATGCGTCCTACCAAATCAGCCCTTGCCGTTTTGCTTGCCATTACCCTGGCCGGTTGCGGCGGCAACAGCGGCGACCCGCAGCCGGGCGCCCAGATCAACCGCGTCAAGTTCAATTCCCAGGTGACGTTCGGCGACAGCCTGTCCGACGTCGGCTCGTACAACGTCGGCACCGTCAAGGCCCTGGGCGGCGGCAAGTTCACCATCAACGGCAACAACACGGCCGTCAATCCTGAACTGACGGGCAAGAATTGGACCGAACTGATGGCTGCACAGTTCCAGCTGCCGGCACCGTGCGCGGCGCAGACGGGCCTGGAAGGCGATCCGGCGCTGGGCTTCTCCGTGCCGGTAACAAATCACCTGGATTGCTTCGGCTACGCCCAGGGCGGCGCGCGCGTGACCAATCCGATCGGCGCCGGCCACAAGGCCACCGGCAGTGCTGTCGGTGCGCTGACCGTGCCCGTCGTGACGCAGGTGGCAAACCACCTGGCCCGCGTGGGCGGCAAGTTCAAGGGCGATGAGGTCGTGTTCGTCATGGCGGGCGGCAACGATGTGCTGGTCAGCCTGGGCGGCCTGCAGGCGGCGGCCACCGCCGCCGGTACCGCCGCCGGCAAGACGGCATTCGCGACGAGCCTGGCCACGCAGCTGGCCGGCGGCGCCACCAATCCCGCCACGGCCGCGCAGGCGATCGCCCAGGCCATGGCCACCGCTGCCGCCCAGCCTGGCAGCACGGATGCGCTGGTCGTGCAGGCCGCCGTCGGCGCCGCCGTGCGCGCCGGCTATACCGCCGCGGCATCGCAGGCCGTCTACGGTCCGATGGTCAAGAAAGCGCAGGACGACGCTGCCGCAGCCGGTGCCAAGGCCGGCGCCGACTACGCCGCCGCGCAAGGGCCGGCCATGGTCGCCGCGCTGGCGACGGCCGGTGCCGAGCTGGCCGCGCTGGTGAAAACGCAGATCGTCGGCAACGGCGCCAACTATGTCGTCGTCAACAACCTGCCCGATGTGGCGACCACGCCGTCGGCACGCACGAAAGACGCGGCCACGCGCGCACTGATCGACAAGATGGTGCAGGCGTTCAACGCCCAGCTCAATTCCGCGCTGGCGGGTGAAGCGAAGGTGCTGATCGTCGACGTGTATGCCGTCAGCCATGACCAGGCCACGAACCCGGGTCCGTACGGGCTCACCAACGTCAGCGAGCCGGCATGCGACCTGGCGTCGCCGAAAAACCCGCTGGGCAGCTCGCTCGGCTGCACGGCCGCCAGCCTGAAGGCGGGCGACGTCAGCCATTACTCGTTCGCGGACGAAGTGCACCCGACGCCGTTCAACAATCTGCTGCTGGCGCGTTACGTGTCGCGCTCGATGGTCACGAAAGGCTGGCTGTAAGCGCCGCCTCATACAAGGAGACAAGATGACTCAATCCCTGCACACGGCAGCACGGCTGCTGGTTCTCGCCGTCGCCTTGGGCGCCGCCACCGGCGCATCGGCCCAGGCCAAGGGCGACTGGACCGTCAAGGTCGGCGTCAACAAGATCGACCCGAAAGTGGAGAGCGGCGACGTCAGCGCGCCGGCCCTGCCGGGCACGAAGGCGGACGTGGGACCGGACACGAAGCCGATCCTCAACATCGGCTACTTCATCACGGACAATATCGCCGCCGAACTGGACCTGGGCGTGCCGTATCGCCACGACCTGTTCGGCGCCGGCTCGATCGCGGGCACGGGCAAGCTGGGCACGTCCGACGTGCTGCCGCCCACGCTGTTCGCGCAGTACCGTTTCTTCGGCAAGGACGCCGTGGTCCGGCCGTACGTCGGGCTGGGCCTCACGTACGCCTACTTCCGCCGCGAACGCGGGTCGGCGCAGTTGACCTCTGTGCTGAACACGGGCGGCCCTGCATCCACGTTCTCGCTGGAAGCCAAGTGGGCCGTCAGCGCGCAGATCGGTGCCAGCGTGCGGATCAACGAGCGCTGGGCCATCGACGGCGGCGTCATCAAGACCAAGCTGAAAACGACGGCCACGTATTCCACCGGCCAGACGCAGGAAATGCGCCTCGATCCGGTTGCCTTCAATGTCGGCGTGACGTTCAAGTTCTGACCCATCGGCCATGCCCTCACCGAAGCCGGCTCAGCCGGCTTTTTCCGTTATTGTCCTGTGCAAACGTGCGCTGGGTTGCAGCTTGATATACTGACCACATGAGCATATCCGATCCCGCCACCTCTCCCGCAACCGCACCGGCATTCCTCAGCGAGGGCGGGCGGATGGGTGCGCAGATGCGGGCGCATGACTGGGCGAATTCGCCGCTGGGGCCGCCCGCGGACTGGCCCGCATCGTTGCGCGCCGTGGTCGGCCTGCTGCTCAATTCGAAATTCCCCATGTTCCTGGCGTGGGGGCCGCAGCTGACGTTCCTCTACAACGACTCGTATGCCGAAATTCTCGGCGACAAGCACCCGGCCGCGCTGGGCCGCCGGTTCCAGGACATCTGGGCGGAAATCTGGGCCGATCTGTGGCCCAGTATCGACGCGGCGTTGCAGGGACGCGCCACTTTTCACGAGGACCTGCCGCTGCTGATGAACCGCAAGGGCTTCATGGAGCAGACGTGGTTTACGTTTTCCTATTCCCCGGTGTATGACGAAGCGGGGGCCGTGGCCGGCATGTTCTGCGCGTGTACGGAAACCACCGAGCGCATCCTGACCGCCCGCCACCGCGCCGAGGAAATCGAGCGCATGCGCCAGCTGTTCCAGGAGGCGCCCGGTATCCTGGCCGTCCTGCGCAGTCCCAGCCACGTGTTCGAGATCGCCAACGATGCTTACCTGAAGCTGATCGGCCGCTCCGACGTGGTGGGACGCAACGTCGTGGACGTGCTGCCGGAACTGCGCGAGCAGGGCTTCGTCCGCCTGCTCGACGAGGTCTTTACCAGCGGCGAAGCCCACGTGGGCCGGGAGATGCCGATCCTGCTGCGGCGCCAGCCGGATGCGCCGCTGGAGGAACGCTTCGTCAGCTTCATTTTCCAGCCGATCCGCGACCACCGCGGCGCCGTATCCGGCATCTTTGTCGAGGGCAGCGACGTAACGGACGCCGTGCTCGCCATGCGTGCGCTGCGCGAGAGCGAGTTGCGGCTGCGCCAGCTGGCCAACACGATTCCCCAGCTGGCATGGATGGCCACGCCGGATGGCCTGCTGCACTGGTGGAACGACCGGTGGTTCGAATACACGGGCGCGACGCCGGCCGAGGCGCAGAACGAAGGCTGGCGCAACTTCTTCCACCCGGACGATATCGCGCCGCTGCTGGCCAAATGGCAGCGCTCGCTGCCGGCAGGTGAACCCTATGAAGTGACGGCCCGCCTGCGCAGTGCCGGCGGCGAATATCGCAGCTTCCTGATCGTTGCCGCCCCGCTGCGCGACGCCGACGGCAGGGTCGTCCAGTGGTTCGGCACGAACACGGACGTGACCCCGATCGAGCTGGCGCAGCAGGAGCTGAGGGACGCCAACCGGCGCAAGGATGAATTCCTGGCGATGCTGGCACACGAGCTGCGCAATCCGCTGGCGCCGATCGCGACGGCGGCGGAATTGCTGCGCCTTGGCGTGCTGGATGACGCCAAGATGCGCCAGACCAGCGGCGTCATCGCGCGCCAGGTCGAGCACATGACGAAACTCGTCGATGACTTGCTGGACGTGTCGCGCGTCACGCGCGGGCTGGTGACCCTGCGCCAGGAAGTCCTCGACTTCAACGCGGTGGCCACCGAGGCCATCGAGCAGTCCGGCGCGTTGATGGAAGCAAAACAGCACCGCCTGACGGTGCGCCTGCCGGAGCAGGCGCCGCTTGTCCGGGGCGACCGCACGCGGCTGATCCAGGTGCTGTCCAACCTGCTGAACAACGCGGCGCGCTATTCGCCGTCCGGCGGGGAGGTGGTGCTGACGGTCGAGGCGGACGAGCACGAAGTGCGCGCCAGCGTGGCCGACCGCGGCATCGGCATCACGCCGGCGCTGCTGCCGCACGTGTTCGACCTGTTCACCCAGGCGGAGCGCTCGCCGGACCGGTCGCAGGGCGGCCTCGGCCTGGGGCTGGCGCTGGTCAAGAGCATGGTGGAGCTGCATGGCGGCCGTGTCGGCGCGCACAGCGAGGGCGCGGGGCAGGGCAGCTGCTTCACGATCGGCCTGCCGCGGGCGCAGGGCAGCCAGGTGGCGACGCCGTTACCGCTGGGGCGCGACGAGATCGCGGGCACGAAGCAGACGCGGTTGATGGTCGTCGACGACAATGTCGACGCCGCCCAGACACTGGCGCTGCTGCTGGAAACGGCAGGGTATGCGACAACGGTCGTGACGGGCGGCGCGGAAGCATTGCAGGCCGTCACGCAGCAGCCGCCCGCGCTGATGTTCGTCGACATCGGCCTCCCGGGCATGGATGGCTATGAGCTGGTGCGGCGCCTGCGCGCGCTGCCGGCCACGCAGCACGCCCGTATCGTGGCCGTGACCGGCTATGGGCAGCCGTCGGACCGGGCGCGCGCGCTGGAGGCGGGGTTTGACGAGCACCTCGTCAAGCCCGTGCAGGCGCGGGCGGTATATGAGATTCTGAGCCGGCTGGCGGGCGCACAGCCGGTGGACGTGGGGAACTGAACGGGCGCCGCTAATTGAGCGCGCTGTTCTCGGCTGTTCGGCCGCCGCCGTGTGAGCTCGCCGGCCTCAGCTGTTCGGCCGTCGCCGTGTGCGCTCGCTGGTGACTGGCACCTCTCGGGCCGAACGGCCCGCGAGGTGCCTGTCCCCGACGTTTTATCAACCCGGGGTCGCTGGTGGTGCTAACTTCGCGACGCGGCAGTTTGTGGCCAACGTGCGTCGGAAGCAGCACGTCGGGGACAGGCACCGTTCGAAGGCTCGGAGAGCCCGCGAACGGAGCCAGTCCCCGGGTGACCAACCGCCGTCGTGTGCATTCGATGGCCTCAGCTGTTCGGCCGCCGCCGTGTGAGCTAGCCGGGGACTGGCTCCTCTCGGGCCGA
>Ga0265797_10003332_pt1 | contig 25811 bp, 21 predicted proteins | sample P2T30metagenome_FD_192433 | JGI IMG/M metagenome (GOLD analysis project Ga0265797, IMG submission 192433) | Plant litter microbial communities from East Loma Ridge, Irvine, California - P2 T30 | ecosystem: Environmental > Terrestrial > Plant litter > Unclassified | place: USA: California... | reverse complement strand
AAGAGCACGCCGCGCACCCGGTCGAGGAGTGCCAGGACATCTGGGTGGCGCTCCAGTCCTGCGGGATCGAAGAAGAGCGCATCAAGCTCTGGGAAGGGCTGTTCGCCCTGTTCCTGCTCCCACTGCCGCAGCCAGACCGTGAGTGCCTCGCGGACCGGCTGAGGACCTTCAGCCAGGAAGAGTCCCTGCTTCTGCCGGGCGGAACGCGCGGAGAGACCCGCGATGCGGCGGACCCGATCGGAGCGAGGGTTGTCGAGGATCTCGGGATCAATGTGCGCAGACATACGTCTATCTTCTCCTACTTGCGTGAAATACGGCGGTGGTGCGGTGCTGCTGTGGTGAACGGCGGTGATGCTGGACGGCCGTGATCTTGAACTGCTGTGATCTTGAACGGCAGTGATGTTGAACGGCAGTGATGTTGAACGGCAGTGATGTTGAACGGCTCACCAGGCATGCAGAAGGCGCCGCCTCCATATAGGAGACGGCGCCTGGCGCTGCTAGAAGTCGTTTCAGACTCGAGCTGCGTTGACATCCTCCGGGAGCGCCTTGCGGGCGGTCTCGACCAGGACGCCAAATGACTTGGCATCGAAAACAGCCAGCTCTGCCAGCATGCGGCGATCAACCTCGACACCGGCGGCCTTAAGGCCCTGGATGAAGCGGTTGTAGGTCATACCGTGCGAGCGGGCAGCAGCGTTGATGCGCTGGATCCACAGACGACGGAAGTCACCCTTGCGCTTCTTGCGGTGCTGGTAGTTGTAGACGTACGAGTGCAGCAGCTGCTCTTTTGCCTTGCGGTAAAGGCGTGAGCGCTGACCGCGGTAGCCGGAGGCCCTGTCTAGGACCTTGCGGCGCTTCTTATGACCATTGACGGCCCTTTTTACACGTGCCACGTGATATCTCCTTGAGTCTTAAAGTCTTCGGTGAAAAAAGTGCTGAGGCTCAGATGCCCAGCATCCGCTTGATGCGCTTCTCGTCAGCCTTGGTGACCATGAGGTCCCCGGCCAGACGGCGCTTCAAGCGTGAAGACTTGTGCTCCAGGTAGTGGCGACGGTTGGCCTGCTGGCGCTTGAGCTTGCCAGAACCGGTCAGCTTGAACCGCTTCTTGGCCCCGCTGTGGGTCTTCATCTTCGGCATGGTGCCGTTCTCCTTATGTCGTTCGGACCTACAACGCCTGTGCTCTGCCATGAATGGAATGAACCAGTTCACGGCCGCGGCGGCGCAGAGGTGGGTCATCCCGCACAGATACCGCTGTCAGACAGCGGCGTCGATACTTCGGACCCCTTTTGATGTGGCGGCAACCTCGTCGAACAGACGCGTTACACAAACCAGCGCACCAGTCTACGGCATGAGACGGGTGCGCGGGTTCACCGAATGAACGAAGACCCCTTAGAGGTTCTTCAGCTCGTCCGGAAGATAGTCAGCCATGGAGTTGGACAGCGGCGTCGCGTCCTTCTTCTCCGTGGGAAGGCGTTCCGCATTCTTGCGAGTGCGGCGCTCATTCTTGATCTTCGGCTGCTCCTGCTCGGAGTCATCCTCGACCGGATCCTGGTGCTTGGCCTGATTCTTGGCTGCAGCCTTGGCCTCAGCCTTGGTCTTCAGCGGCCCGACGACCATGACCATGTGACGGCCATCCTGGCGAGGGGAAGATTCCACCGCTCCGAGGTCTGCGACGTCTTCCGAGAAGCGCTGCAGGAGTCGCACACCCATCTCTGGGCGCTGCTGCTCGCGACCGCGGAACTGGATCATGGCCTTGACCTTATCGCCAGCCTCCAAGAAGCGGCGCGCGTGGCCGACCTTGGTGTTGTAGTCGTGGTCATCGATCTTGAGCCGGAAGCGGACTTCCTTGAGCACCGTGGTGCTCTGGTTCTTGCGGGACTCGCGTGCCTTGACCGCAGCCTCATATTTGTACTTGCCGAAATCCATCAGCTTGCAGACGGGAGGCTTGGCCTGCGGCGCAACCTCAACCAGATCCAGATCGGACTCAGTGGCAAGACGCAGCGCGTCCTCAATCCGGACGACGCCCACCTGCTCTCCCTGGGGGCCGACAAGGCGGACTTCTGGTACGCGGATGCGTTCGTTAATGCGTGGTTCGCTGATCTGTCTAGCTCCTGTTGTGAGGAATTCGGTGAATATGGGGTCTTCTGTCGGCACAGTACGTTTACCCAGCTGAGCGCCCGAGGCGCTGCCGAGCGCGTTTAGCGCGGCCGAAGAGTCTGTGACAAGCTTACCAGCATGCAGAGTGAGCAGAATAACCCCGCCGAGAGCGCTGGCCACACGACCGATTCCTCCATGGCTCAGGCCGTGAACCAGCAGTCCCGCGACATCTCAGAGGTGCCCGCGGTGGAACTGATCAATACCGTGGCAGTCCACCTGATGAGCGCCGCAGCAGTGAAGCTTGGTCTTGCCGATGATCCCAATGCGGATGAGCTCAAGGATCTGGACGAGGCACGCAAGCTGATCACATCACTCGCAGGTCTAATCACCGCCGCCGCTCCGGAGGTGGGCTCCACTCACGCCGCCCCACTGCGCGACGGACTGCGCTCACTCCAGCTGGCCTTCCGCGAAGAGTCCATCGTCCCGGACGCCCCTGGCAAGGGTCCCGGCGAGAAGTGGACCGGCCCGGTCAACTAGGCAAGATGCTCGACTCTCAGAGTCGACCTGAACTCGTCGGGAACCATGATGCCGGCCATATCCAAGAACGCAGCGGATCCTTCGCCTAGATTCGATGGCGGTCACGGCCCAGTGATCGGGTATGTCGTGGAGATGTACCCCCGATTCTCTGAAACGTTCACCGTCTCGGAGATTCTCGCCCGTGAGGCCGCTGGGGAACGAATCGTCATCTTCTCTCTCCGAGTCACCACCGATGAGCGCTTTCATCCAGAAGTCTCTCTTGTTCGCGCCCCGGTCATCCACATACCGCGCGTGACGGAATCAGCGAACGAAGACGCCGAGCAGGCCCTTCACCTGGCGCAGGCCGCAAGAGAGGCCGGCGTCGGCCATCTCCATGCTCATTTTGCCTCCACCCCTACCAGCGTGGCCCGTCTGGCAGGTAAGGCGAGTGGCCTCCCCTTTTCCTTCACCGCCCACGCCGTGGATATCTTCCATCAGGACGTGGACCCCGCTGATCTGGAAGCTAAGTTCACGGATGCTCATCATGCTGTGACCATCTCGGAGTTCAACCTCGAACATCTTCGAGCGCGCTTTCCTGAGGCGACTCACCGGCTACACCTGGTTCGCAACGGGCTGGAACTCTCCCGCTTCAAATTCACACCGACTCGGAATGAGATCCCAGCTTCAACGCGACCGGTACGCCTGCTTGGCATTGGGCGGTTGGTGGAGAAAAAGGGCTTCCATATGCTGGTGGAGACGGTGGCCAGTCTGAGTACTCAGGGCTTCTCGGTAGAGGCCACGATCGCGGGTGCTGGCCCACTGGCAGCACAGCTGCAAGAGCAGATCGATGCCGCGCACCTGGCAGAGAAGGTCACGCTTCTCGGGGTCTGCACTCAGGCAGAGGTTCGGCAGCTCCTCATCGACCACGATGTCTTCGTGGCACCTTTCCTGATCGCCCCAGACGGCAATGTCGACGGGCTCCCCACGGTGCTTCTCGAGGCCATGGCTACAGGCATTCCCTGTGTGGCCGCTGATGTCACGGCAGTGGGTGAGGTGATTCGCCCTGGGAAGACGGGAAGGCTGGTGCCTTCCGGAGACCAGTCGGCGCTCACGGAGGCCGTGGCCGATGTCGTGACGAGCACATCTACACCGTTGGAGGTTCTCGTCTCCGCCCGCACCCTGATTGAGGAGCACTTTGACTCATCCAGACAGGCCGCGCTCCTTCGCGAACTGGTGCAGACCAGCTAGTCCTGAGGATCTGCTTCGCTCAGCCAGATCTGGGTCGGACGGATGAAGAGCAGCACAAGTGCCACCGCGGCGGGAACCAGGAACGCCAGTCCGACAGGTGCCGCGCCGCCGGAGAAGAAGCTGAAGGACAGCACCACGATCAGCAGCTCGACCACCAGGGCGGGGGTTCTTGCACCCTGTGCCCCGAGGAAGATCCGGAAGCCGAGCAGCACCATGACCAGCCCGAAAAGCACGTAGACCACGACCAGTGCGACCTGTCCCACGCCGTCGAGAACCTGGGCGGGAGATGCCACTGCCCCCGAGATCGTGCTGAAGATGACGGCAAGGCCCTGCACGAAGAGAATCAGGAAGATCACCCAGACCGAGAGCGGGCGCGGACGTGCTTGAACGAACCGTCTGGGCGGTTGTGGAGCGTTGAAATCCGGCTGCACGGGGTCTCTAGGGGCCATCACTCCATTGAACCACTGAGCGAGACTTTCGCGCCCCATCCCTCGGTACACCTCTGACCTGGGAGAACACGCACCCACATTATGCGTGTGACAAAGTACACACTGTTTCGGGGCTATTTCGTCAGTGCGAAGTCTTGTTTGCCAGCCGTTAACATGCCAGCCTTGAAACCGTACTTATTCGGGATGGCAGAACACCTCACCCGAGGTCTGGATTTGCACCGCCATCCAGGCGCCACGGCCATTGTAATCGTGGACCATTCTGCCGCCTGGACGCGGATGTGACTCCTGAAGCTTCAGCGACCACTGACGATCGAGGCTTGGTCGAGGAACGTCCGCGAAATGCCCTAAGACCCGAACATCGGCGCCCCCGAGGCGCCCTAGGAGTAGTGATCCCATGGATTGGCGTAGCCGCGCAGCCTGCCTGGACAAAGACCCCGAACTATTTTTCCCCGTCGGCAACACCGGACCTGCCCTGCTTCAGATCGAAGAGGCCAAGAGCGTCTGCCGCCGATGCCCCGTCATGGACACCTGCCTGCAGTGGGCTCTTGAGACCGGTCAGGACTCAGGAGTCTGGGGCGGTATGAGCGAGGACGAGCGCCGCGCACTCAAGCGCCGCGCAGCCCGCGCCCGCCGCGCCTCCTAGAGCGGGAGCCTCACCCAGCGTTCTTCATCGACGCGGTGAGGATCGGAGCACGGAGTTTCACCCGTGTACCGGTCCTCGCCGCGTTTTTTGTGTCTTCTGCAAGGTCTGCATCCGCGCTCTCCCATTCGATCGACCCGGAGAGTTCCCCGCGCACCAGGGTCCGCACAATCTGCAGCCCAAGCCCAGGTTTGAATTCCTCCTCCGGAAGGCCCACGCCGTCGTCGGTCAGGTCCAGCTCAAGGCGCTGACGACCTGCGGCGTCGGCCTGCCTCGACACGGTCATCCGCACATGAAGTTCGCGGTGCGTGGGATCAGGCCCGAAGCCATGTTCCACAGCATTGGCCACGATCTCGGTGATGACCAATGCCAGTGGAGTGACCATCTCTGGGGGCAGCTGACCGAAGCTGCCCTCCAGTGCCGTGATGACCTGCCGGTCCGATTGGGCCATCTCCGCCGCCAGGTGAAGCTGACGGCGCATGAGCTCATCGACATCCACGGTCTCTTCCAGTCCCTTGGAGAGCGAATCGTGGACCATCGCGATGGTTTCCACGCGGCGCATGGCGCGGCGCAGCCCTTCGCGGCCCTCCTGGGAGTCCATCCGGCGCGATTGCATGCGCAGCAGGGCAGATACGGTCTGGAGATTGTTCTTCACCCGATGGTGGATCTCCTTGATCGTGGCGTCCTTGCTCATCAGCTGTTTATCCCTGCGCCGCAGCTCAGAGACATCGCGGCAGAGCACTAGCGCCGCAAAACGCTCACCCTGGGACCGTGCACCTGACTCGCTGGGCGAGAAGCGGTACAGCGGGATGGAGCGCAGCGTGACTGCGGCGCCATGGGCCTCGAGCTCGGCTCGCATGGCACGGCGTCCGGTCAGCATCATCGGCTGAGACTCGTCCACGACGACGCCGGTCGCGCGCTGCAGCTCGGAACCGATCCCGGCGAGCGATCGGCCCTCGAGCGTGTCTGCCACTCCCAGTCGCAGCAGCGCCGAGACCGCATTCGGGGAGGCGAAGGTGATCCGACCTTCGGCATCGAGGCGCAGCAGGCCATCACCCACGCGCGGCGCGCCACCGTATCCGGTGAACTCCTGGGAGGCATCGGGCCAGCGTCCCTGCGCCACCATGCCGAGGAGGTCCTCGGCGCAGCGTCGATACGTGAGCTCCAATCGCGAGGGACTGCGCATCGCCGCTACGGCAAAGTGCAAGGTGATGACCCCGACCGTGCGTCCGCGGCGCAGCAGCGGGATCGCCTGGACTCGCATCCGGGCCGGGGAAGGCTGACCCTGGTCCGATGAGTTGGTCTCCACCTGAGAGGTCCAGGCACGTTCCACCATGGGTTTCAGATCCGCCCGGATCCGGTCACCGACCACGTCTCGGTGGATCAGGGTCTGCGTGGTCGAGGGCCGCGCCTGGGCCAGCGCGATGAAGGAACGCTCCTCGGCCGCGAGGAAGCCTTCCTCGGTGTGCGGAAACCACAGCACCAGATCAGAGGACGCCAGATCGGAGAGCAGCTGCCAATCCCCCACGAGGGCATGGAGCCACTCGACGTCGTCCGGGGTCAGATGCCGGTGACCGATCAGCGGGTCCGTGAAGACAGCCATAGAAGACTCCTGAGGGCAGAGTGAGAGGAACGGGGATCGGGGTGATCAGGAGTTGATGAGACCGCGCAGATGCCGCAGCAGCACTGTGAGTGAGGCGATATTGTCATCGGCGAGCGCGTCGACCTCGTCCACGAGCTTCTCTGCACGCGCCAGCTTCACGCCGTTGGCCTGCTTCCACTCCTGAAGTCGCTCCTCCGGGTCCAGCTCCGAAGAGCTGGACTTCAGCACGGAACCGGTGATCTCGGAGATCGCACTGTAGAGCTCATCTCGCTGCGCACCTCGTGCAAGAGCCTGCCACTTGTCCTCGCGAGGAAGATTCGTGATCCGGTTCAGCAGCGAGTCGACGCTGAACTCCGCATAGACCGCGTAATAGACTCCGGCAACCTCACGAGAATCCAGCTCGTGAGCGCTCGCAAGCGCTGCGATGTCCAGCACCGAGAACGCTTCGAAGAGCTGAGAGACCCAGGTCGCGAGCTGTTCCGGCATCCCGGCCGCCATGGCCTCGGCCCTGCGGTCATCGACGCGCTGCCGGTCATCTCCCCGCAGGTAGCTGGTGAGCTCTCCGTAGAGCGGGGCGATATGCGCCGCGTAGGTCTCGACGTCCTCGCGCACCGAGGTGCCCCGGCTGACATGGTTGATGAACCAGCGCACGGCCCGGTCAAGCAGGCGCCGCATATCCCGGTAGGTATTGGCCCACTCGTCTCGATCGAAGCTCACCGGAAGCTCCCGCATGGCTGCGTCGAAGCCTTCGAGCTGGAAGAGCTCTCGCACGGCGACGAAGGAACGGACCACCTGCTCCTCGGCGGCGAAGGTCTCTTCGATGGCGCGGAAGACAAACGCGGCGCCACCCATATTCACCACATCATTCGCCACGACATTGGCGATGATCTCTCGGTGCAGCGGGTGGCGCGGCAGCTGCTCGGCGAAGCGCTCCCGCAGAGGTGCCGGGAAGTACTCCTGGAGCGTGCTGGCAAACCACTCGTCATCAGGCAGCGAGCTCTCCACGAGCGCCGCCTTGAGCTGGATCTTGGAGTAGGCGGCCAGCACCGCGAGCTCCGGCGAGGTCAGGATGCGCTGGCCGGCGGCAGCACGTTCGGCAAAGAGCTCATCACTGGGGAGCACCTCGATGGACCGGTCCAGATCTACGGTCTCTTCCAACCAGGTGATCAGTCGCTGGAAACTCGGGGACCACTCCCCCACGCGGTGCCTGTCGGTCATCAACAAGACGTTCTGATCCCGGTTGGTGTCCAGCACGTGATCGGCCACGTCTTCGGTCATCGAGCTGAGCAGCTCGGTGCGCTCCTCCGCGCGGAGGTGACCCGATTCGATCAACTGATCGATGAGGATCTTGATATTGACCTCATGGTCGGAGCAGTCCACTCCGGCAGAGTTGTCGATGGCGTCGGTGTTGAGCAGCACCCCGTTCTGGGCTGCCTCGATTCGGCCCGCCTGGGTGAGGCCCAGGTTTCCACCTTCTCCCACCACCTTCGCGCGCAGCTGACCTCCGTCCACGCGGATGGCGTTGTTCGCACGGTCCCCGACCTGCTCATGGGTCTCATACTCGGCCTTCACGTAGGTGCCGATGCCGCCGTTGTAGAAGAGGTCCACCGGTGCGCGCAACAGGGCGTTGATCAGCTCCGGCGGGGTGAGGTGCTTCTTCTCTGCGGGAAGATCAAATCTGCGCCGCATGGGCTCGGTGATCTCGATGGTCTTGGCAGTTCGGGAGAAGACACCTCCACCCTCGGAGATCAGCTCGAGGTTATATTCGCTCCATCCTGCCCGTTTGGAGCCGAAGAGACGCTGCCGCTCGGTGAAGCTGGCGGCGGCATCGGGGTCCGGATCGATGAAGATGTGCAGGTGATTGAATGCCGCGACCAGCTGAATGTGCTCAGAGAGCACCATCCCGTTGCCGAAGACATCACCGCCCATATCCCCGATCCCCATGACGGTGAAGTCCTGCGCCTGGGTGTCCACCCCGAGTTCGGAGAAGTGGGACTTCACCGATTCCCAGGCACCGCGGGCGGTGATTCCCATGGCCTTATGGTCGTAGCCCACCGAGCCACCCGAGGCGAAGGCGTCGCCGAGCCAGTGGCCGTATTCCTTGCTGATCTCATTCGCCGTGTCGGAGAAAGTAGCTGTTCCCTTATCCGCGGCGACGACGAGGTAGGCGTCGTCGCCGTCATGGCGCACCACTCGCTCAGGGTGGGTGATGATCATCTGACCGTCACGCTCGCTCTGGTTGTCGGTGATGTCCAGCAGCGCGCGGATGAAGATCTTGTACGCCTCACGGCCGGCCTCGAACCAGGCGGTGCGGTCTGCGGTGGGGTCAGGAAGCTGTTTGGCGTAGAAGCCGCCCTTCGCCCCGGAGGGAACGATGACCGCATTCTTCGCCATCTGCGCCTTGACCAGACCCAGCACCTCCGTGCGGAAGTCCTCCCGGCGGTCAGACCAGCGCAGGCCACCGCGGGCCACCTTGGCGAAGCGCAGGTGGACGCCCTCCACCTGCGGTGAATAGATCCATACCTCATGGGCTGGACGAGGTTTGGGTGCGGCGTCGATCGTGGCTGGCGTCAGTTTGAGCGAGAGCCAGTCGCGCTCCTGGTAGAGGTTGGTCCGCTGGGTGGAGTCGATCAGGTTCAGCAGAGCACTGAGCACCCGGTCGGCGTCGAGGGTTCGGACATCCTCGAGCGCCGCCACGACCTTCTCCCGGGCTGCGGCGCTTGCCTCTTCGCGGTCAGCCTCCAGATCCGGGTCGAAGCGTGCGCCGAAGTAGTCCACCAGCGCGGTGGCCATCTCAGGGTTCTGCAGCAGCGCCTGGGCCACGAAGCTGTAGGAGTTGGTGCTGCCCAGCTGGCGGTAGTACTTCGCGTAGGCCCGCAGCACGGTGACACTGCGAATGCTCAGTCCCAGACGCAGCACCAGCTGGGAGAAGATGTCTGATTCGGCCCGCCCGATCAGCACCTGCTGATAGGCCTCCTTGAGCAGGGAGATCGTCGCCTCGGCATCCACGCCTTCTGGGTAGAGGAGCCCGAGATCATAGAGGTGGAAGACTGCCCCGTCCGGGCAGGTGAGCGTATAGGAACGCTCATCCAGCACTTCCAAGCCGAAGTCGTCGATCACCGGCAGGGTATCGGTCAGCGTCTTGGGCTCGGTGAGGTAGAGCTTCAGCCGCATATCGGCGGCTCCCTCCGCGCGGGAGCGATAGAAGCTCATCCGTGGAACCGCTCGGCCGTCCTTCGTGGCCTCTTCCAGCGCTTCGAACTGCGCCGCGTCGCCGAGCGCATCTTCTACCTCGTAGAGGACGCGGTAGTCATCGGGGAACGCGTCGCCCCAGCGGGTGGCCACGGCTTCTGCATGCGTGGAGGAGTAACGCTCCTGTGCTTCAACGGCGATTCCCTCCGCCCAGGAGCGCACAGCTCGGCTCAGTCGGCGTTCAAGCTCCTCCTGGGTGCCGGCAGGCTCTGCGGCGTCGTCGGCGAGGCGGAGCCGGAAGAACACCCGGGCCAGCACCGAATCGGTGAGTCGGACATTGAAATCGATGGATTCTGCCTGCACGTAGGCCAGCAGCTCCTGCTCCAGCCGGCGGCGGACCGCGGTGTTGTACCGATCCCTGGGGAGGTAGACCAGCGCCGTCATGAAGCGGCCGTAGTGGTCGCGGCGCAGGAACACCTTGACCCGGCGTCGCTCCTGCAGCTGCATGATCTGCCATGTGGCCTGCTCGATCTCCTCCACGTCCATCTGCAGCAGCTCATTGCGCGGATAGGTCTCGAGGATCTGCATGAGGTCATTGCCCGAGTGCGAATCAGCCGCGAAGCCGGAGCGCTGCAGCAGCTGCTCAGCCCTGGAACGCAGCAGCGGGATATTGGTGATGGATTCGCTGTAGGCGCGTTCACTGAAGAGCCCGACGAAGCGTCGCTCGCCCTTGACCGTGCCATCGCGGTGGAAGGTCTTGACCGCCACATAGTCCATATAGGTCCGACGGCGCACGGTGGAGCGGGAATTGGCCTTGGTCACCACAAGCGCCCGGCGCTGACCTGCTCGTTCCCTGCCTGAGGCAGAGAGTTCGGTGGAGCGCCGCGTGATCGGCTTGCCGTCCTTATCCGCCAGAATGCCCAGTCCGGTGCCCGTCAACGGGTCAAGGTGGATCGAGCCGTCGGGATAGTCGGCGAGCTCGTACTCGCGGTAGCCCAGGAACAGGAAGTTCCCTGACCCCATCCACTCCAACAGGTCAGCGGATTCCTCGGCCTCGGGCAGGTCCGTGGATCCGCGCAGCGCCTGGCCTGCCGAACGCACCTGCGAGATCATCCGATCCTGATCCCGGTGGCTTGCGAGCACGTCGGTCAGCACTCGATGCAGACCAGCGACCACGGTCTCCGCGTCCTCGTCCGAGATGACTCGGTCCAGCTCCACGGTGATCCAGGACTCGATCTTGACCGTGTTCTCATCGTCGAGGAGAGCTTTGAGATTCGGCAGCGTCTGGGTATCTCCAGAGGAGACTCCCCGGTGTTCAGAGGGCAGCGACTTCACCGCGGCAAGGGTGCCGTCCTCGGTGCCGCGGCTGCTCAGAAAGATCGGGTGGACCACCAGCGTGATGCCATGCCCGTGACGCGTCACCTCAGCCGTGACCGAATCCACCAGGTACGGCATGTCATCGGTGACCACCTGGACCACGCTGCGCGATCCCACCGTGACGACTTGGACCACCGGAGAGGAGTCGGTGCGCGACTTCGCCAGGGACACATGCTCGCTGACCCTGTGCTGCTGCCGGTCTGCGCTGACCTGCCCCAGGTCATCAGCTGCGATATGGGCGTAATACGCTTCGGTCAGAGTCTCAAGATCGGCGTCGTTGCTGGTCCATAGAGTCGTCTCGGCGGGCATGTACTCTCACTCTTCCTGGGGGTTCGGAGTACGCGTTGTGCTTCTCCCGGGTGAGGGATAACGCGCGGTGCCTATGTGACCCAGCCTACCGTCTGGTCCGGCCCACAAGACCGCGACGGCGCGGGGAAAGCTCCACGCCAGCGAGGGTTGCAATGCCACGGCGAAGCGGAGAATCTGGGGCGGCCTCGGCAAGGACCTGGCCGTTGCGCAGCGCGGCATCGCAGGCCCGCGCGTCCCAGGGCAGAAAGGCCGTGATCTCGCGAGATTCACCAAGCCGACGCCACGTCTGACTCAGCTGGTCCCGGGGTGATCGTCCGACCACCTCGGTCCGGACCTTGTTGAGGACCACCTCGAGCTGAGCAGTGGCAGTCTCCGGGACGCTGAGCTCAAGAGATTCGAGGGCCTTGATGAATCGAGGGAAACTCACGGGATCAGACGCCCCCAGGGCGAGTATCCGGTCAGCGAGTCGCAGACAGGCCAGCCCGGCAGCATTGCGCTGCGGAGCCAGGGTGTCGTAGCTGAGATCCTCGTCGTGCTCCACCGATGCCGCAATATCGACAATCACATGGTCATACCTGGAACGCGCCTGCTCCAAGACGGCGATCACGCTTCCCTCGCGCAGCTCCGGCCAGCGCTCGGCGCGCGGAAGCCCGGTCAGCAGCGCCAAGCGGGAACCTGCCAGAGCAACGGTGGTCACCACCGAATCAAAGACATCGACGCCGAGCCGGCCCATCTCCGCCTCGCGGCAGGCACGCGCAAGACCTGCCGTCTCTTCCAGCAGTCCCAGCTGGGAGACGATCGAGGCAGCAACGGTATCGGCGTCGATCAGCAGGACGCTGGCATTTGCGAGCGCGAGCTCAGCGGCCAGGTTCACCGCCAATGTGGACCTGCCCGGACTCCCGGGCGCTCCCCAGACCACGGTGATTCCCTGCGGAGCGCTGGTGGCGGAGAGCGCAGGCCCAGCCGTCCTCGACCCAGGTGTCTCCAGGGTCTCCCGGGATTTCTGGGTCTCCGCTGGAGCTGCCTCCCAGCCCGAGGAAGCAGGGAATGAATCATGAAAGATGGGACCAGCCGAGGAGCCCTCTGAGGATGCAGCACCCCCAGGGTCCCCGGCACTCGCGGTGAGCGCCTGCGCGAGCGTGGAAGCACTCACCTCATCGGGGAAGCAGCGCACCCCCAGGCGCTCAAGTCGGAGGCGCTCCTGGGCGAGATTCGACACGGCGACGATCTGCTTGCCGCCCTGGCGCAGTTCTGCGAGCACCGAGACGGTCAGCTTCTCTGTGTCACCAATGATCAACGCCGCATCGCAACGTCCGGTGCGACAGACAGCGACGAGCTCCGCGAGGTCGTTGCACCGACGTTCAATGGTCACGGGGCTCTGCAGGCCCTCGACGGCGGCGATGTGGTCAACCTCCAGAGCCCCCGTCGTCACCACAGCGCACCGCTGCATCACTGATCCCCAGCAGGAACCACGGAAACGGCAGCGGAGGAACTGGTCGCGACCAGTAGAGCTGGCAGTTCCTCCGGATCCACAAGAAGCTCAATCGTCACCGCGTTCTGGGCACCGAATGTTCCGCTGGCCTCGGTGATAGCGGAGACCTGCGCGCCGGCGGCGATTCTTTCGACCTCGACCTCTTCCTGGGAACCTGGGGTCGCGGCCTCCGCCGCCCAGACGTCGACCAATCTTCCGGGGTCCACGCCACGTGCCAGCGCATGCTCCACATCTACCGTCACCGCCTGGCGGTCCTGCGGATCCACACGAGCGACTGCACGCCGGGGCACGAGCTCACCCTCGTCCACCATCGCGATGAACTGTGCGTTGTCATCGATCTCATCTGCGGCTGCGAAGTAGGACCCTTCCAGAGCATCGATCTGTACATCCACCACGCGGAGATCCTCCACCGTGAACCGATCTCCCACGGTGAGCAGCCGGTCAGCGGCATAGATCTCCACTGTGCGGTTCTGGGCGGTCAGAAGTGCGATGACGCCGGAGACCGAGAGTGCCACGATCAGCACACCTGCCAAAAGGCGGGGATCTCTCCAACTCGGTCGACGCAATCGAGCTGCTTCGGGCGGGTCCGCGCGTGGAGATCTCGGGGCGAGGCCCGCGCTCGGCTGCGAATATGGATCAGGCATATGAGCCTCCCTGAACTTCGCCCTGCGCATCTGTGGATACGAAAGAAATCCGCATCAGTGACAGCTTCGGGCGTCCTTCAGGCAAAGAGTAATACAGCTTCAACATTTATCAACTGGTAAAGATAAATCTGTGGAACCCATCATGAGAACTCGACGTGCAGATACGCGGGTTCACCGCTGGCATCGTGAGATAATGTGATGAAACGCCATCAAACATCACGTCTGAGTTTCAGAGAGGATCACCGTGCGTCGATTCCTGACCCTGCCAGATGTGGCAGAGGCGCTCAACATCTCCATGTCTCAGACCCGGGCGCTGATCAAGACCGGTGATCTCGAGGGCATCCAGATCGGCGGCCGCGGACAATGGCGCGTAGAAGAGGCGAAACTCGACGAGTACATCGAGCGCCAGTACGCGGCGCAACGAGCTTCCCGCACCGACTCCACCACGCCGGACAAGCTCGCAGATCTCTGAGCACCACCCTTTGACCTACGGCAAACGGTTCCTCATAGTCACCTAGCTCAGGCGAGACTCTCCGGCACCCGCGACCCGATCAGTGGTCCGGGGTGGCTTGGCTTTGGAACCACGAGACCGCGTGCAGCGGGATGGTGAGACAGGATCCGGCACCAGACCGGTCCCGAAACTGCTCGGCCGCAGGACTATGGGAGATCTCGAGAAAATCCCGACCGGTGCTGGCGATCAGACCCTCTGCCAGAAGTCCTTCGTCGCCATAAACGCTGACTCGGGACCGATCTCTGGCGAGCCGCCGCAATGGAGCAGCAATTCCCAGCCTTCGACGAGCGGCACTGGTTTCGGTACGTGCCGCAGCTCGCTGCATCCCCTCGATCCTGAGCACCGAGGCCTGTGGGATGAGGAAGCTGAATCGAGAGTGGCTTCCCGCGATCCAATCAGATCCCACCGCCACGATGTGCAGATCGAGGCGTTGCCGGCCCTGCAGCATCAGGGTCAACTCGCGCCCTTCGTGGCCTCGTACGCGATCCATCAGCATGAGCCGTGAAGTCTCCAGCCGAGAGGCCTCCTCCACGGCGGCGTCGAACTCGGCAGCTCGCGCCGCATCCAGCTGAGTCTCTAGATCAGCGAACAGTTCGTCCCACCGCATCCCGCCTCGTCTCCCTTGTGTCCAGCTTGCCGCTCAGCGTACACATCTCGCTCTGAACGACTCTGCCGCGAGAAGTCCCGAAACACAACACATCTGGTCCGTTCAACCTCTTGACGAACCAACTTGACTATGTAGACTCTAAAAATATCAAACGGCATCAAATGATCTTTATCGAATTCGACGGTGAGTCTCATGGCACTGACCTCCTCCGCAGACCCCCTCACGAAGGGCCGGGCCTCTGCGGACCTCCTGCTGAGTGCAGCACTGATAGCCAGTGGTCCTGCGCTGTGGGTCATCGGGGTCATCATTGTGCAGTCGGATTCCACCACCCAGGCTTCAGCTCGTTCAGCTGTGGGATCACCCTTAGAGATCCTCGAACGCGTCGTTGCGGTGTGGATGAGCCTTGAACACTCAGGCATGGCTGCCGTGGAAAGAACCTTGGGAATGAGTGCGGTCCTTCTAGGGCTGCTCATCAGTCTCGGGACCGTGCTTGCCACCATCGCATCTCTGGCTCAGGCCCTCGCCCATCGACGCGGCGCATTCGGAGCCGAACAGGTCCTTTCTCGAGTGAGTCCGGGATTTCTGCAACGAAGCGCGATATTGACCCTTGGCGCAGGCCTGGCGCTGTCTTCCAGTGCGGCGGGCTCGTGGTCGGTGACTCCCGATCTCACGACATCGCTTCACGACGGCGGAGGCTCGAGCGCCGCGGCAGAGGAGGGACCAGACTCCGTCCTCTTCACCCCGAAGAGCGCTGAATCCGATCACCCCACGACTGACCGAGAGACAAAGGAGGAAGACATGTCAGGCCTCTTCACCCCGAAGAAGGACCGCCCCAACAATGACAAAGGCCAGGGGCTGCCGCATCGGAGTCCCAATCAGGCGGAGGTCACTGTTCTCCCGGGGGACACTCTCTGGGACATCGCTGCAGATCAGCTGGGCCCCGATGCCACAGATTGGGAGATCGCTGAAAGTTGGCCGCGCTGGTACTCGGCCAACCGGGAACTTATCGGCGAGGACCCCGGAATCATCCACCCAGGCACAGTCCTGCATCCGCCCACCCGCTGATCACCACCTTCCGCAACACCTTTGTCCACCAGGAGACAACATGTCAGTCAGCACAGCAGGTCAGCAGCGCCCCCACACCTCGACCGAGGCGGCACTCGACGCGCTGCGAAGGTTCATCGACAACGACCCGATTCTTCGAGGTCAGGCGACGGTCATCCCCGCGCCGGGCTCAGCACGGGAACGTGGCACACCCGCTGCCCAGGGCAGCTATCCCCTGCTGCGGGAGGCCGAGATCCCGGCGCTCATCAGACGCCTCCATGGCGTGAAGAACTCCCGCCAGGCGGTCAAAGAGGCTCCAGGTGAGCCTCCGACCACACTCGCAACGTTTCGTGAGGAACAGCGCCAGATATGCGCCATTGCCCGGATCGTATGCCAGGTCACCAGTGAGGTTCTCGCTGGGCTGCGGCCTGCTCAGCAGCTCCAGCGCTGGCTCGATCTCGGGGTGCAGCAAAAGATCGAGCAGCGCGCCTCGCTGCTTGCCGATGCGCGGGCGCATGCCCAGATCCGCGAACGCAGTGATAATCGAGGCCGCAGTGACAACCGCGGGCAGAAGGGCGGCCTCACTGGCGCAGACTCTTCAGCGCGAGCTGGCCTCGTCGTCCCTCGACCACAACCGTTGAGCTTCGGTCATATCCGCGCAGAGCGTGTGGCTCGAGGGGCATGGGAAGTCTCGGTGGTGTTCGCCGATGCCACCCGAATCCGCGCCTGCGCGCTGCGACTCCAAGCCCACCGCCGTCGATGGCGGGTGGTGGCCATGGAACTGGGCTGAGCCGAACAGCACAACGGCTGCCCAGCCTCTCGGACCGGCCCAGTGCTCGCGGATCAGCCCTGAGTTGCGGTGGTGTCCTGCAGTCCAGGAACCCGCAGCCGCTTTCCGGCAGCAAACATGCGTCCGTCCTTGACCCCGGGCAGGTTGGGCGTAGCAGTCGCAGGAGCCTGCGCTGTGACCTCGGCGCTGAAGAGAAGTCGCACCGAATCCTCTCGGACCGTGTCTGCCATGGTCTGGAACAGGAGGAAGCCCTCACGCTGGTACTCCACCAGGGGATCGCGCTGTGCCATCGAGCGCAGTCCGATGCCGGACTTCAGGTAATCCATCTCGTAGAGGTGTTCCTGCCACTTCTCGTCAATCACGGTCAGCAGCACTCGGCGTTCAAGGGCTCGGATCGCTTCCTCACCGATCTCCTCGGCCTTCTTCTCATAGGCGATCTTGGCATCGGAGATCAGCTCACGCTTGAGCATCTTAGAGCTGAGCTGATCGATTCCACCAGCTTCCTCGACGAGATCTTCGATGCTCAGCGAGACCGGATACAGCGACTTGAGCTCCTCCCAGAGCAGCTCCAGATCCCAATCCTCCGAGGATGAGGCAGTTGTCTTCTCCTCGACCATGAGACTGACCGCATCTTCGATGAAGTGCTGCACCTTCTCATGGACATCGTCACCTTCGAGGATGCGTCGTCGATCCGAGTAGATCGCCTGACGTTGGCGATTCATCACGTCGTCGTACTTGAGGACGTTCTTGCGGGTCTCGGTGTTCTGTCCCTCGCGCTGCTGCTGGGCGTTCGCGATCGCCGAGGACACGAATTTGTGCTCCACCGGGATCTCGTCGTCCATCGCTTTGGAGTTCATGATTCGAGCGGCCGCGGCCTGGTTGAACAGGCGCATCAGGTCATCGGTCAGCGAGATGTAGAAGCGGGATTCGCCGGGGTCGCCCTGGCGCCCTGAGCGACCGCGAAGCTGGTTGTCGATGCGGCGTGACTGGTGGCGCTCGGTGCCGAGCACGTAGAGTCCGCCGAGTTCGCGGACCACATCGCCTTCGGCCTTGGTCTCAGCCTTGGCCTTGTCGAAGACCTCATCCCATTTCGCCTCGTAGGCTTCTGCATCCTCTACGGGGTCCAGTCCCAGCTTCTCCATCTCAGCCACGGCGTTGAACTCCGCGTTGCCGCCGAGCATGATGTCGGTGCCTCGACCAGCCATATTGGTGGCGACGGTGACGGATCCCTTGCGTCCCGCCTGGGCGACGATCGCTGCCTCGTGTTCGTGGTTCTTGGCGTTGAGGACCTCATGACGGATGCCAGCCTTGGCCAGCTTCTTGGAAAGGTACTCGGACTTCTCCACGGACTCGCTGCCCACGAGCATGGGCTGGCCCTTCTCATGGCGCTCGATGATGTCCTTGATGACTGCGTCGAACTTCACGACCTCGTTCTTATAGACGAGGTCATTGTGGTCCACGCGCTGGCGCGGACGGTTGGACGGGATCGGGACGACGCCGAGCTTATAGGTCGACATGAACTCACCGGCCTCGGTCTCTGCCGTACCGGTCATGCCCGCGATCTTGTCGTAGCTGCGGAAGTAGTTCTGCAGTGTGACGGTGGCCCGGGTCTGATTCTCGGGCTTGATCCGCACCTCTTCTTTGGCCTCGATGGCCTGGTGCAGCCCCTCGTTATAGCGGCGCCCCTTGAGGATACGACCGGTGTGCTCATCCACGATGTGCACTTCACCCTGGGAGACCACGTAGTCGGTGTCTCGCTTATAGAGCTCTTTGGCCCGGATGGCGTTGTTGAGGTACTGGATCAGCGTGGTGTTCTGGGTCTCGTAGAGGTTTTCGATGCCGAGGTAGTCCTCGACCTTGTCGATACCGGACTCCAGGACGCCGACCGTGCGCTTCTTCTCATCGACCTCGTAGTCCTCGTCGATGGTCAGCTTCTTCACAAGCGTGGAGAAGTCGCTGTACCAGCGTGAGATGTCTCCTGAGGCGGCACCAGAGATGATCAGCGGGGTGCGAGCTTCATCGATGAGGATGGAGTCGATCTCGTCGATGATGGCGTAGTGATGATCGCGCTGCACCAGATCATCGAGTGACTGCGCCATATTGTCGCGCAGGAAGTCGAAGCCGAACTCATTGTTCGTGCCGTAGGTGATATCGGCGGCATAGGCTTCGCGCCGCGCTGCGGGCTTCATGTCATTGGTGATGGTGCCGACTTCCAGGCCCAGGAAGCGATAGACGCGACCCATGAGATCGGCCTGGTACTTGGCCAGGTAGTCGTTGACCGTGACCACGTGCACGCCCTTGCCCGAGAGAGCATTGAGGTAGGCCGGTGCGGTGGCGACGAGCGTCTTACCTTCACCGGTGCCCATCTCGGCGATGTCCCCGAGGTGCAGCGCGGCCCCACCCATGAGCTGGACGTCATAGTGGCGCTGACCCAGGGTGCGATCGGCGGCCTCGCGCACAGTGGCGAAGGCTTCGGGCAGCAGCGAGTTCAGCGATTCGCCGTCGCGCAGCCGCTCACGGAAGCGTTCGGTCTCGGCGCGCAGCTCGGCGTCGCTGAGTTCCTTGAACTCGTCCTCCAGGAGGTTGACCGCGTCCGCGTAGGAGCGCAGGGTCCGAAGGATCTTCTTATCCCCAGTCTTGAGGATTCGTTCAAGCAGAGTGGGCACAGCCGGTTCTCCATCAGTGTCTACTGGTACGTCAGGGGCTCACGGTAGGCATGAGTCACCATCGGTCATTCTACGCGCTCAGGTGTGGCGCTCCCGAACCCCAGCACCGTTGAGCGGCGGATTCTACGACCATCTGAGCCGTCTGAGGCCCGAACTACCCGTAAAATCCGCCGCTCAACGTGAAGGGGTTGGGGCTTACAGTGCTTGGGCGTAGCCCACGGCTGCGCCATTGGAGGCGTGATAGGCCCGTTCTTCGACGACGTGCTCCTCATCGGTGTCCTGATCCAATGAGATCACCCCGTAGGTCCAACCGCGTCGACGGTAGACCGCTGAGGGCTGTCCCGTCTCTGCATCGACGAAGAGATAGAAGTCGTGGCCGACCAATTCCATCGCGTCCACGGCAGCGTCGACGCTGACCGGCTGCGCAGGAAACACCTTGCGTCGGATCTTGACGGTCGATTCCGTCTCGTCCTCGGTCGGAGGCACATCGTCGGCCTCCTCGGCATCGAGGACCTGCTCATAGAGCGGCCGGTCGGTGGCGGCGGGAGCGACGGAAGCCATGGCTGCTGCTACATCTGGGGCTCCGTTATGGGAGGCGTGAGCACGGGACTTCTTCTTATCCCGCGTCCGCCGCAGACGTTCATTGAGCTTATTGATGGCGATCTCGAAGGCGGCGAACTTATCTCCCGCCTGCGCCTCGGAACGAATGACTTTTCCACGTCCGATCACCGTGAGCTCCACGGTGATGCTGGTATCGGCCCGACGATGAGAATTCTCGCTGGAAACCTTGATCTCAAGGCGCTGCCCCTTGTCAGCGAGCTGCTCGATCTTTCCGAGCTTCTCGGCGACATGCTCCTTGAAAGTAGAAGGGATCGCGATATTTCGGCCAGTGTAGTTGACCTGCAGAGTCATTCTGTCCTCCTCGTATCCGACGTCTGACACAACGGAGAGAGGAACGCTCTGCCCCTCGCCGCTGCGATGGGACTGTATCGAAGTACCCATACCTCAGACTAGAGGTACACAGCGATCCACGTCACCCCTTATGCCTCGGGCGAAGCGCTCATCAGCGGAAACTCCTCTCCAGAGCCAGGTGAGGGAGCTGCCGCCAGCACCGCCGCGGCGTGGACTCTGGCTCCGGCCTGCCGGCTGACACGGTAGAGCTCGGCGAGCGTGGAACCGCTGGTGAGAACATCATCGACCAGCACCACATCGACGCCGGCAAGCAGCTGGCGACCCCGCTTCGTCACCTGGAAGGCACCCGAGAGCTGCGTCCTCCGCGCCAGTGCTCCCCGTGACTTCTGTTTACCTCCACGTGGGTTCAGCGAGCGCAGCGCTGTGACAGGGTTCTGGCGGAGCACTCCGGTGAGGTACTCCAGGCGGAGGTCACCATGGTGGACCTCGGCGGCGAAACCCGGCGGCCCGTGGCAGAGCAATCGCTGGAGTGGATCGAACCCTCTGCTGAGTCGGGACCGTAACGACGAGGGCGGGCCCAGCAGCACCCAGCGGACCGGTTCAGCGCCTGGAGCCCTCGCATCAGGAAACCCTGCCCGCTGGAGCGCCACATGGACCGCACGGAGCATTCCTGGTGCCAGACCCAGCGACAATCCGATCGCCGCGTGATCCTTATAGGCCAGCAGCACTCGTGAGACGAGCCCTTCATAGCGACCCGCAGCCGTCACCGGCAGCACCGTGATGCTCTCGAGAGACTCAGCGAGATCACCCTCGTCGCACTGAGCAGCCTTATCCATCTCGACGTGCTCTCCGACCTCGACATCCTTTGGGTAGATCAGCGGAAGCGCCAGTGCCTGCTGTTCTGCTGGGAAGGGGGATCGCGTCAGCAGATGGAGGTCCTGAGAGCATTCGCCACAGAGGACCGTGTCCTGCTCACCGCAGCCGCTGCACCAGGTGGGGCTGAGCAGGCCAAGGGCCGCACGCAGCGCATCACGCGCCCAGCTGCCGGCCCGGGAGAACCAGAGCTCATCCAGGACTCCCGCAAACAGCTCCACCCACCGCATGACCTGAGCATGGCACCGTGATCACTCCGCCGCCGCGGACGCGGCCCGTCTGTGTAGAACTCAACGCATCGACACCGAATGAGTCTGCCTGGGGAAGAAGACCCGCGGGAGCTTCTCGCTACCCCGGGTAGGCGAGATCTCGGACGTCGACGTCCTCACGGGCCACCCAGGTATCACCCGAGAGGTTCTGGAACGGAACTTCCACAGTTTCGGCGAAGACATTCTGCTGACCCTCACCCACTGAGATGTTCAACAGGCCCAGCAGCGGCTGATCGGCCCGGTTGGCACCCGTGAGCGTCACCCGCTCCGGCGTCATCGCTTCGTCCTCCGAATTCGCCCAGACGTAGAGCGCATCAGGACCTTGCCAGCGCACTTCCTCAAGTTCCACCGAGGTCTCCAGGCGCATAGGCTGTCCCAGCCCACGCGGGATACCGGTGGAATCGCGGATGACACCGGCCACGTAGAGGCCGCGCTCGCCGTCGTCATCCAAGATCATGGCCGCTCGGGCGCCATCTTGGGCGATGCGCAGAGAGGTGATCGTCCTGCTGCCCAGCCAATCGGCGCTGACCTCTGCCCGGCTGGGCTCCAATGATTCGTCATAGGCGATCGCGTGCACCGTGGCGTCGTCACCCTCCTGCGACGCTGTCCAGGTCCAACCAAAGTTGTCCATCGAGGGACGCGTGAGGTCATCGGCTTCGAGCACGAGGTCCGGTGCCCTTTCAGGACGCAGATGGTAGAGCTGGTTCCCATCGCCGTTGAGGAAGCCGAAGACCTCTTCGGCGGCGGTATTGGGAACCGCCGGCGCCTGGGGGTCCAGGTCGGCGATATCGGGCAGGCTGCCGATGGTGAGGGTGACCTGATCGTTCTGCCGGCGAAGAGTCCCGCCCTCGATGCCCACCTGGGTGGAGTCCACCTCGGGTGATACTTGGTAGTCGGGGCGCTCATCCTCCGGAAGCTCGGCCGCAGTGGGGACGTCGAATTCCCGCTGGGCCACGGTGATCTCGACCTCGGTCACGCGTGAAAGTGAGGTCAGTGCAAGATCCAGCTGCTGCTGCATCAGGGCTCGCTCGGCAGGTTCTGCGTTCTCCACTAGCTCCGGTGAAAGGTCAACCATTGCGGTGCTCTCATCCACGGGCACCGAAGAGCGTTCCAGCTCGACCCCGTCCCTGAAGGCCGACACGACCGCGGGTTCCAGGTATGGAGCCGGTCCTGCCAACAGGGCGCCGACGATCTCGGAGGCGATTCCCGCGCGATTGAGGAACCACCGTTGATCTGGGACCGCGTAGCGCAGCTGCGGGTCAAAGAAGTAGAGGGTATGTGCCTGGAAGACCTGCTGGAAGGTTCCGTCGATGAGCATCGTGCCGTCGGGGGCATCGGTGATGCGCCACTCCCCCTCGATCTGCTCGAGGCCGAAGTCCATGATCTCGGTGGCCTCCTCGGGAAGTCGAGTCAGGATTCCGCTGGAATCGATGACGGCGTCCACCTGAAACGTGGTGCTGTACGTGTCGTCACCGGAGAAGAGTATGGAGGGATCTGAGCCGTAGACGATGGTTCGCTCATCCGGGCGCCACTCCCGAGCCGCCTCTGGGGACATGAACTGGCGTGCGATGGCGTAGTCATCCTGAGAGCCCGCGCCGGCACGGATGAAGCCATCGATGATCTGCTCAGGTGAAGACCCAGACTGCGGCGGTTCAGCCTGGGGGGCGTAGTTGAAGCCCTGCTCCGAATCAGGGGCGGAGGTCCCGACGGGGCCCTCAGTAGGGAGCATGGGAGAGCAGGAGGTCAGCAGGAGCATGAGCGCGGTGAACACTGCAAGCAGCGCAGCGCGACGACGACGATTGATCATGACTTCCCCTCCCTGGGCTGGTACAGGGATTGTTCGTTGATCCGGTCGTATTCCGCCGCACTCTCCGCGGGATGCTCCGGGATGCTCTCGATACGATGCCGATCACTTGCCCGGTAGACCGGCGGCAGCGCCATCGGGGAAGCACGGTAGGGCACGCTCTGCTGGCGCGGCAGAACTAGGCGGAAACAGGAACCCTGGCCCTTCTGCCCCCAGGCGTCCAGGGCCCCCTGGTGCAGTCGGGTGTCTTCGGTGGCAATAGAGAGTCCCAATCCCGAACCACCCGTGGTGCGTGCCCGAGCGGGATCCGCCCGCCAGAAGCGGTCGAAGACGTGGGCTACTTCGGAGGGACTCATACCGATGCCGTGATCACGCACAGCGATCCCGACTGCGGTGGGGCTCGAGGCGATGATCAGATCCACGGGTCGCGATTCAGCGTGCTCAATGGCGTTATTCACAAGATTGCGCAGGATCCGGCTGATGCGACGCGCGTCCACCTCCGCCAAGAAATGCTCTCCCTGGATCACCAGTCCCAGCGGCGTATTCGAACTCTCGGCAAGCGGCTGAGAGCTGATCATGACTTCGCGGGAGAGCTCCAGAAGGTCGACTTTTGCGGTCGCGAGCTCCGCAGCGCCCGCATCGAAGCGCGACATCTCAAGCAGGTCTGAGAGCAGGGCTTGGAATCGCTCCACCTGGTGGTACAGCAGCTCTGCCGAACGCTGATTGATCGGATCGAACTCCTCACGGGAGTCATGCAGCACCTCCGCCGCCATCCGCACGGTGGTCAGCGGTGTGCGCAGTTCATGTGAGACGTCTGAGACGAAGCGCTGCTGCATCTTGGAGAGGTTGGCCAGTCGGTTGATCTGTTCCTGCAGGTTCGAGGCCATGCGGTTGAAGGAGAGCCCCAGTCGGGCGATCTCATCCTCTCCGCGCACTGCAAGACGCTGGTCAAGCTGACCGTCGGCGATGCGTTCCGAGACCTCTGCGGCCTGGGAGACCGGCCGTACGACTGACCGTGCCACCCAGGCGGAGATGGCCATATTGATCAGCAGAATCGCGGCGCCCGCAACGAGCATGGTGCGGAAGACGAATGACACATTCTCCTGCACCGGGGAGAAGTCATAGACGAAGTACAGCGCGTAGGGATTTCCCTGGACATCGACCTGGGTGCCGAAAGCCACGCCGGGGACGTCCTCCTGGCCATCAACATCAAGCGCGACCGACTGCCAGTACTGACCCGTGCCCTCAGAGATGGCCTCGCGCAGATCAGGTGAGATCAGATCCGCAGTGACGACACCGTCCTCGGTGGTGAAGCCATCCACATAGATGTTCTCGCCGCCCGCCAAGGGAAGCAGCATGGTCTCACGGCTGATCTGCGCCGTGCGTTCACCCACGTCTTCCAGAATGGACTCGATGTCTAGCTGCGCCTCGGACCTGTTGCTGGTGTTCAAGGCCGCGAAGTTGCTGCGCACCTGGTCCAGTCCGTCGGTCGCTTCGCGCTCCGCCTGGTCGAATCGCTCCTGGAAGAGACCCGAGGTGACCTGCTGCACCAGGAACGCTGCCACTGCCATCGTGGAGATCATGGTCAGGACACCGGTGATGAACACCGCTCGTATCAGCAGCGATCGAGACCACAGCCGAGGAAGACCGCCGATCTGGCGCGCGCGGCTCCGGAACCCAGCGGACGCCTTCGTCGATCTGGAATTTCCCGGGCCCGACGGATGGGGGCGCTCAATGGCTGGATAGGCCTCGTCCGCAGGGGGACTCGCCAGATCACGAATGACCGGAATGCTGCCCGTGGAGGTCGCCGAAGATCGCGACGCGGCGCCCTCATTCCAACGCTGTGCGTCTGATTTCCGGGTCTCGGAGCTTTTAGGCTTCGCGCGATACGAGTCAGAAGGAATGACTACCCCTGCCCGCCGGCTTTATACCCGACGCCGCGCACGGTCTGCACGATCTCGGGATTCTCCGGATCCTTCTCGATCTTGGAACGAAGCCGCTGCACGTGCACGTTGACCAAGCGGGTGTCGGCCTGGTGCCGATAGCCCCAGACCTCCTCCAGCAGCATCTCCCGGTTCCAGACCTGCCACGGCTTCTTCGCCAAGGCGGTGAGCAGGTCGAACTCCAGCGGAGTCAGTGAGATACGAGTGTCTCCGCGGCGAACCTCATGTCCGGTCACGTCGATGCTGAGATCTCCGATGCTCAGCGACTCCCCTTCAGGACGAGCATTATGGTCCGCCGGTCGCAGCCGAGCGCGCACGCGGGCGACGAGTTCGGCAGGCTTGAACGGCTTAGGGACGTAGTCATCCGCGCCAGCCTCGAGTCCGCGGACCACATCGGCGGTGTCAGACTTCGCGGTGAGCATGATGACCGGCGTGTCGGCCTCCTCGCGGATCTCGCGGCAGACCTCGATGCCATCTTTGCCGGGCAGCATCAGGTCCAGCAGGACCACATCGGGCTTGGAGCTGTGGAAGGTGTCGAGGGCGTCGTCGCCGTTGAAGCAGAAGGTGGGCTCGAATCCCTCGTTGCGCAGCACAATGCCAATCATTTCCGCAAGCGCTTCGTCGTCATCGACGACCAGGATCCTGGCTTTCATCTGCTCTCCATCCTTAGAGGTCCTCCGGCGCAGCTCTGCGCGCGCGAAGGTTTAGTGCCAATTTCCCGTGGCACCGCGTTCAGGATATATGAGAGCGGTAGGCTGAGCGCGAAGGGGACTCGCGCAGGGGCGCTTGAGGAGGGGCGATGATCCGCAAAGCGGAGACACACCGTGA